>JACLAB010014100.1_pt1 | contig 19664 bp, 11 predicted proteins | sample 8027921 | NCBI WGS metagenome assembly JACLAB01 (sample SAMN15725117, study PRJNA655200) | protist metagenome | isolation source: fluorescence activated cell sorting (FACS) single amplified genomes of... | place: USA: West Boothbay Harbor, Gulf of Maine | collected 2000-07-19 | reverse complement strand
GTCCGTCGGCGTGGGCGATTCATTGTAAACGGAACGTGAATCCATCCAAAAAAGCAGACGACGGTTGGAAATCCGCTCGGTACGGCAATCCAGAAGGGTACGCGTTGGAACATTTCAAAGGCGTGTACGACGCGTGGCGACGAGGCATAGATTTGACAGACACACACGGCGCGGGAGCGGTTGCGAAGAAGAAGGAAGAGGAGGAGGAGGACGACGACGACGCGGATATGGTCAACGACGCGGCGAAAGAGCCGGATAGTTTAGAAAAGAGACAAAGAGATGCCGCAACAGCGGAGAAGGCGTTCGTTTACCCTTTACCGGAAGGGACGCATTACGAGCCGGACGACGAGGACTCCGAAGAAGAAGAAGAAGAGAAGGACGACGGCGATGACAAGATGGACGTAGACGATTGAAGAGAGTCGAAAGCATTAGCGAGCGAATGATGGAAAAGAAACGAACGAACGAAAGTACCCGTATTTTTTCCTCAACTCAAGACTTGTAATAATATTGATATTATAATATGGTTTTTATATATAGTAACTCACGATACGATGCTTGCTCTCACGCGCTTCTTCGTATCTCTTTCTTTCTCTTTCTTTCTCTCTCTCTCTCTCTCTCTCTCTCTCTCTCTCTCTCTCTCTCTCTCTCCTTCACACACACACACACTCACACACAAACACTGTTTTCACGCAGTGCATTAATTGTGCTGAAATCGACACGCGTCGCCTCGATCGCACCTCCCTTCTTGGAACGCGTAACACGTGCCGGAAGCTTTCGGCGGGGCGGCGTTTTTATCGTGCGCAAATCGACACGAATCGCCTCTCGTGCACTCACCCTTCAAAACCGCAAAGCAGACGCCACCCCCGCCGCCACCGCCACCGCCACCTCTCGACGGCGGTCGGGAACCGCCACCGCCGCCTTCTTCGTGCGAGAACTTACACGAATCGCCTCTGGTGCACTCGCCTCTTTGATGCGCGTAGCACACCGGAGCGCCGCCGCCGCCGCCGCCGCCGCCGCCGCCCCCGTACGTCGGTTCAGACCCGTGCGAAAACCTGCAATTCTCTCCTCTGGTGCACTCGCCTCTTTCGTACGCGTAACACTTCGGCTTATCTTCTCCAAACCTCGCTTTCTTCGCCGTTTTGCACGCCTCGCATCTCGTCGGCTTGTTTTCCCACCCTTTCGAAGCGTAAAACTCTTGCTCGCCAGAGGTAAACACAAAGTCTTCCGCGCAGTCTCGGCAGGATAACGTCTCGTCTTCGAACGTGTCCAAGACTTTCCCGCCGACTATTTGCTTGTCCGACTTTTTGTGCACTTTGAAATCGCCATCGTCATCTTCCTCGTCCTGCGTAATAATAAGAAAATTTTTGGTGTTAGTTTGGTAAAACAGGGGAAAAGGAGGGTGGCGGCGGCGCCTCTTTCTCACGAAATCAATCTAATCTCTCTCTCTCGTTTTAATCACTCTCGCGTCAAGAGAGAGAGAGAAAAGACGTCGACGAGCGCGACATAAAACAACGCATACTGCGTACCTTCTTCGTGTCCTCCTCCTTAGTATTCTCGATGGTCGCAGGTTCCGGCTCTTTCCTTTTCTTCTCTTTCTTTTCTTTCTTTTCTTTCGAGGGAGATCCCGTGGGAGATTCAGAGTCTTTCTTCTCTTTCTTTTCTTTCTTCTCTTTCTTCTCTTTCTTTTCTTTGGACATGATCTCAGGTCTTTGTCTTATATTCTTTGGTGTTTGTGTTGTTGTTACTGCTGCGTAGAGCTGTTGTCGTGTAATCAAAGAGCGAGAGATTACAATGCGGTGAAAGAGTTGTTTGTTACCAAAATCAGGCATCCTTGTTACTGTTTAGGGTTGCAAATTGAAGAACAAATTAGGGAGGAGACTTTACATATGGCATACGCATACGCGGCAAGTCCCAAAAATCGTGTACTATAATACAGTATTTTACAAACGCAGCAAATGACTAAAATTTTCATCATACGGTGGGATATTCCTCCATTTTCGAAGTCTTCTTTTTCGGTTCTGGAAAGTTAATCTCGAGCCACGCGTCGGATCCTTTCTGCGGCAATTGGTCTTCTTCGCCTTTCGCGATTTTTTTTTCGAGAAGTAGGATATCGCCGACGCGCCAATCGTTTGCGTCCTTTTCGAAGCATCCCACGCCGAGCGGGTCGCTTTCGTTGTTTACGTCGTCGCTCGTTTTCATCTTCGAGAACAAAAAGCGCACGCCTTTCTTGGAAGAAGAAGAAGAAGAAGAAGACTTTTCGAATGTAACGGGACCTGTTACACCTGTACGAAGCGCGTGGCAGACGTACGTTCCGGGCCAATTTTTATCTCCGCCAAACGCAGCCGCCATCGCATCCGTATCGAAATGGAATTGCAACCCGTTTTCTGAAACAGAAAGGACGTCTATACTCGTCGAACACCCGACAATATTTGCGTGAAGCCCGCCTCCGGATCTGTACGTCGAGCCGGGAAGTTTATGAAGATCCGTATCCGGCCACGTGACTCGAATAGACCTCGCGTCGTCAATCGGCTGCGCGAAAGCGCGTCCCCACGCGACTTTGTCACGACTCAAAGGAACGTCGTGCCACTGACCGTCCGAGCGAAGCGCTTTGACGTTAAAACATAAGCTCTCGTAAGGCGCGTCCGTGTGTACGCCACAAACTCGAATTCCGACGTTGGATTTGTCGAGTACAAACTCCACGTCGAGTTCTTTCCACCAGTGACCGACTAAACCCGCGTTTCCAAATCGAATCATTTCCCCGGGCAAGTTCCACCCAGTTTGCGAGTGCGTTTTATACTCAGAGATACTGAGAGGAAAAGTAAGAGGTGGCATGGCGTACGATTCGCTGTAATTCAACAACGTCACCGTATCTCCAACTTCCCAATCGTTTTCTTTGGCGTATCCAGCCGGGTTCCAACACCCAACCCCTTCGCCATTTGGACCGCCCCAAACGCAAATGGCTTTGTTTCCATCTGTCCCGTTCCTTCTCGCTACGAACGACGCTCCAGAACCGCCTTTTATTTCCTGCGTCTTATACGCTTCTGTATCTTCGCACGCCCAATCGCCGACGACGTTTGTTAAATCGACCATCTTGAATCGGAAAAACTTTCCTCTCGGCTCGTTCTTTGCCGGATCTGGAAACTCGACGCTCGTCACCTTGAACTCCGGCGCGATAGCAACCACGCGGCGCCTTGGAAACAGAAATCTTTCTCTGATGTCATCATCGTCATTATCTCGTTCACGAACACTATTACTACTACCGTTATTATTATTATTATTATTATTATTACTACTATCAATAGTATTATCATTACTAGTATTACCTCCACCATTGCTCTCATTCATCACGAGGAAACGCAGCGCGGAGTCTTTCACGTGCTGTTCGATCAAATCGCGAATCGCAAAGTTCGGCGCGATATCGTCGACACCCATTCGTGCGGATGGATTTAACGGGTCCGTTTGTCTTTTTTCCACCCATTCCTGAAGCGCTTCTCGCTCGTACGTTCGCCCAGATTTCACCGACAAAGCTGGCTCTTTCATAACTCTCAGCGTTATCGCGCATATGAATGATTCGGGAGTACCATCGATGAACTGTTGAGAGTCTTCCAAAGCAGATGGGATTATAAGCGCGGGTGGCCACTTCATTTCTTCTGAAGTTTTGTTTTGTGCGTGGGTGTCGAAATCCCCTAAAAATAGCTAAATATTATAATATTACAATCGACAGCCGTGTCGCATGGTTGGCCTTCCGTGAGGACAGTTCCACGGCCTCTCCAACGCGGATAAGTTTTGCAAGACTTTCTTCATCCTGCGTCGACTCAAAGGCGCGCCGATCATGATCGACGACCGACAGGCTCTCATGGCGAGCATGTTTCGGACTTTACTCGGACGGAGGACGGTTTTAGTACTACCGCCGGCATCGGCGGCGGAGTTTTTTAATAAACCGACAGAAAGTTGAGAACGAACTGGGACGGCGTATTCTCCCTCGTCGAGCATTGCGACGAGTTCGTGGACGTCCGAGGCGTCGAAGACGGTGTCTTTGCTAAACGGGACCGCGGCGAGCGCCAAGCGAGAGGAGGAGGATTCATCGCCCGGAAAGTTGGGAGGAGATGTTGCAACGTCACAAAACCCAAACCCGTTCATTAAGAACGTCTTTTCGTTCGATCTCGCGATCTGTTCCTCCGCCGGTGACAGTTCCAACCGTTGCGGTTGAATCAACGGTTGTTTGTTCAACGTCGTCGTTTTTTGTAGTCGCTCGAAATTGTAAATCTCGTCGCTGGCGTGTTGATCGACGATGAATATATCGGTATTGTCGCGAACGACAATGATGAAGCCGAGATTGAACTGTCCGACGACGCGAACGTTGGCAAACTCGGATTTATCGAACCGCCGGATGAGCGCGTTGGTTGCCGCCGCGTTATCTTGGTTGTGTAAAGAAGCTTCTTTCAGCAACTCGGCATCCGCGGAGGCTTTTTTCTCCCTTTCGAGCGCTAAACGTTTCTCTCTTTTCGCTCGTTTCAACCTCTTTACGCGAACGACATCGATGTTAAACTCGACTTCTTTAAGCGTTCGCTGTTGTTGTCGTTGTTGTTGAGCGTTTCGATGCTCAAAGTTATTTTCTTTCTCGCCGTCTGCGTCGTTTTCAATTATTTCATTCTCCTCCGCTTCGGTCGTCGCCTTTAGATTATCGATTACTTTGCGCTTCTTCGACGAAATTTTACCCGCCATCGTCGCTTTCATCGCGAATGGGTCGAAATCTGCATCCATAATGTCGTCTTCGTCGTTTTCCGAATCCGACGGTAACATCACCGCGCGTTCCTTGTATGTCTCCGGTAACGATTGAAACTTGGTCTCCGTGTTTTCAACCGCGGCGATTTCGGCCGCAATCTTATCGATAACGGCTGCGTTTCTCCTTTGCGTGGCAGGTACAGCTTCTCGAGTGAAACCAAAGGCTTGCAAATCTGTTTGCTGCTGCTGTTGTTGTCGTTGCGTCGAAGCGTCGGCGGAAACTCGCATCGGCTCCTCCTCTTTGACTTGGATCGGCGGCATGGGTAACGCGCAAGCGATACCTTCTTTTCCTTGTTCTCCATCGCTGTCGTCAATCACTTCAAACTCATCGGTATCAATCATCATCGTACCCTTCATCGGGCCATCAATCAACGCGTCTGCGGGCGTCATCGGCAGCTGCGACAGATCCACCCCGGTTGCTCTAAAATTCCTCACGAGACCATCCGCCGACCCTCTTTCTCCGTTCCCGCCAACCGCGCGTTCGAACGCTTTCTTGATCCCGTTCCTAAAGTACATCAATATGTCGTGTTCGTTCGTAAACATGACCGTTCTCTTATCAGGAGAGACGTTCACGTCCACGAGATGTTTCGGCACTTCAAAATTCAATGCGCAGGACGGATAATTTGCGTTCGTCGTCGTCGCGTTGTACGCGCGAAACGTTTCGTTCAGAGTTTTCGCGATTTTCGGATAATCTACCGGGCGTCCGTTGACGTAAAAGAATTGCCGATCTGCCGAGGCTCGCGCGGAGGTTTTCTTATTTTCGAGACCGGGCAAAGAGACCCACCCTGTACATCGTCCGAAACGATCGTCGTCGTCGTTATCTACATCCTCTACATCCTCTCCTTCTTCTTCTTTTACTTCTTCTTCTAAAATTTCATCCGCGCTCTTCTCTCGCTCTAAACCGATGTCGATTTCAAACACGCTCTCCGCCGTTCTCGCGCCGAAAACCGACGCCACGCGATCGCGGAAACCACCACCACCACCATTTGAAACAGACGCTCGACATTGCAACACCGTTTGCCTGGCGCCGTTTTTACCTTGCTGGTGCGTGGCGACGAATCGACACCCGCTCGTTTCCGAGGCCAACGCGTAGCCTTGTAAAACCCGCAACAACTTCGCGTACTCTTTCGCTTTGTTTCGTTCAAACTGTTTCCGTCTCACCGGTAAGGGATGAAATAACTTCTCAACTCTCACGGTCGTTCCAACCGACCGCGCGCAAATCTCCTCCGTCTCGACGTCGCCGTTTTTATCAAACGTCACCTTCAAGCCTTCCTCGTCGCTCGAAGTTCTCGTGGTGATTATCAATCGCTCGCACGTCCCACACAAGGACGACAACGCTTCGCCTCGAAACCCAAACGTATCCACCCCATCCTCTAAATCCGTAAACGTTCTCAGTTTCGACGTCGCGTATTTCATCGTCAACATCTTCACGTCCTCTCTCGCAACTCCGGAACCGTTATCGCTCACCTCGACGGATTCCAATCCAAACTCTCGCATTCGAATTTCCACGTTCGTCGCCCCGGCGTCTGCGCTGTTCTCGATGAGTTCTTTCGCACACGAGGAAATGTCCAAGATGACTTGGCCGGAACATATTCTGTGCACCGACGAGGGGTCGATCGATTGAATAGTAGCAGTGCGAGTGTTCCTCATCCTTGTATGTGTGTGCGCTTTGTTGTGTGATATACAATGCCGTCTTCGTTGTTTTTTCCCAACAAGCGAGAGAAGAAGAGAATTTTAAAAATTTTTCGTTGAGTCATTTAGGGTCTTAAACCCTAAAAGGCAGCGAGGTTTTGTCTCTCTCAGAAAAAGAAGGAGAGATCCAATTTCATCAGATTTTATTCGTCGGTGTTTGAGATATCACGCGCATAAAATGGCAGGCCCCACGGTGTACCACGGCGTGGCGCAAAAAGTCTACCTCGTGAAAGAAGCCGTCATCGGGATGTCCTTAGGTTTAGTCGCCGGGGCGGTTTGGAAGTATTCGCACTGGGAAAGACGAAAGGAAATTCAAAGCTATTACGACAAGAAATCATCCAAATGATCTCTCTTTTCTATTCGTGGTAGTATTATGCGCGCGTGGTGCGTGGCAGAGAAGGCGTTGTTGAAAATAGAGAGAGGTTGTGATCGAATAAAACACTACAGTTGTACTACTAATACTACGCGTTGTTTCGCGCGTATTCTTCGTTATTGTTATTATTAAAGAAAGAGAATGATGGAAGGGATAAAGCCCCCCTTATGTATGAAAATAGACTTTGTTTGCGAGAAGAGAGAGCGAGACGAGAGACATCTTCTTTTCAGCGAAACTGCACTCATAATACTCTATTAGTATTATACTCGTATTACTACTACTAAAACTACTACTTGCGTCTTCTATTCGTGGCGACGTGTTTCCTTTCGTTTGGATTCTTCTTGACGTTCCCGCCGCCGATGCTTATGATCGTCTTTTGCGCGTCGCCGACGTGTTTGTATTCGCCGTATTTATCCTCGCTAAACTCGCAGTTGAACACGTCTTCGGTTTTCTTGGAGATGTTGTTCAATTCGCGCTCTTTTTTGGTGATTTTACGTCCGATGAGTTGATCTTCGCGGAGGATGGGTTCCATCTTTTTACCCGTTCGGCCGGATTTAGGCATCGGGATTGAATATTTCGTGCCTTTCAAGACGTGTTTGTTTCGGACGCCGTAGTGTTCGGCGCCGTCCGAGCCGGTGAATTTTTCAACCCGTTCCAAGGCGTTGTTGCCGCACTTTGGGCAGAAGACGCGTTGCGTGTTGGCAGTGACGGTTTCGCACGCGTGGCAACGCAAGACCCATCGTCTGACTTCTTTCACGCGCATGCCGTCTGGGGTGAACAGTTTCAAACCGAGTTGTAAGATGACGTTTTGCATGGCGTAATCGGCGGTGACGACGGAAACGAGAGATTTTTGCCGTTTTTGTTCGTGCTTTTGTTGCTCCTCGGTCAAGATTTGCGTTTTCTCCGTGTATTGACTGAGCGCGTCGTCGTCGTTTCCTTCTTCTTCTTCTTCATCGTCGTCGTCTTCGTCAGTGTCTGGAATCTCTCCCGGTTCGGATTGAAAAAAGGAGACGCCGGCGTTTTCGTCCACGCCTTCATCTCCTTCTTCTTCTTCTTTTTCTTCTTGTTGTTGTTGCATCTCTGCGGCTATTATTTGTTCTCGTTCTTTTTCTATTTCATCCTCGCGCTCTCTGTTTCTTTGTTCTCGTTTCATTCTTCTAACTCGCGTGGTTCTAGAAATCGCAGGTTCCCACTCGTCGTCGTCCTTGTCGTTCGCGCCTTCTTCGTACGCCGCTTCTTTTTCTTCTTCTCGTTCTTTCTCGTCCCCGTCGTCTTTCACTAAACTCTTCGCCTCCAACCCTCTCTGCAACAATTTCTCCTTCTCCAACGCAATCTTCGAGAACCGTTCGGAGACGTCCTCCCCAACCACTAACTTTTTCTCCATCCGTTCCATCTCCGCGTTCATCTCGTCCAATTCTTTCCAATCCTCCGCGTTGCTCACGAAATCCCATCCCGGAAGCGGCTTCGCGCCCGTCTTGCTCGCTTTGCGTCGATATTTCCTCGCCGGCGGCGGAACCGTCCGAATGTGACTCAAATCCCCATCGCACTTCTCTCTCTCTAACTTTAACGCTAACGCGATGACGTTAACATCTGGTTCCGATAACTGCCCAATGTCCCCCGTCAATCGCGCGAACCGTTTCACGAGCGACACCGTCTCCTCGTCCGCTTCCGAGACGCGCAACCGCTGCCAATTCGGGTCGTTTTGCAGCCTCATTCGCGCGTGTTCGTCTTTAATTTCCTTGAGGACTGCCGACGTCGTCACCAACTCTTTGAATAGCAATTCTCCCCCCTCCTCTTTGGTGCTTTTTGAGGACAAATTGCTCAAGTTTTGTCCTTTCACGATGGCGTTCGCGTCGACGACGCAGATGGTTTCGTTCGGGAGATTTCGAGGTGGCGGACGAAACGTTTCTGCTTCGAAACGTTTGAGAGCGGCGTTCGGGTCCTCTCGCTTCGCCGCGAGAGCGACCCACGGGGAGGTGGACATTATTATTACGCGCTACTGCTGTACGGGCTTTTTTCGGATGATGCTTAGTGTGAGTATTCGCGCACCGACGAGCGCTGTGTTGAAGTGAAGAGTTTTTTGTGGCGGCGGCCGAGAAAAAAACGAGAGAGAAAAACGAACAAACAACACTTACGAACGAAACAACGCATCTGAATTAAAACTCTTACTATATCTCTCTCTGACACGTGCAATTGAAATTGTGCGAATCCGTTCTCGCCGTTGTTGTTGTTGTTTTTCTTTATCCTAGTACTTTTTAATTAAATTCTTTCTCTTCTCGTCCTCTTACGTTTTCGCGCGGTTACTTGCTTCCGGATACGGCGATTTCGGTGCCGTTTTGGATGGAGCCCCAACCGATGAGACGCCAGTGCTTTTCGATTCTTCTAGAAATCGCGACTTTTTCGCCCTCTTTGGTACACACCGGAGAGGTTAATTGCATCTTTGCCAAATCGTTCTTGACCGCGACGACTCTCGCGCCGGTGCACATAGATCCAATGTTCAACATCAACACTTCGCCTTTGCTCAACTTGGAGACTTTGCCGGCTTTTTCCGAGCCTTGCGTCTTGACGCCTAAAAGTCTTCTCAGTAAGAAAAAGTTCACCTCCAATTCGGTGAATACGGACGGCAAGCATCCGACTTGACCAAGAACTTGTCCGACTAAGCGATCGGCTCTGGTTAAGGTTGGATCGCACGTTGTGCCGACGCCGATTAAACCGCCCGGGACGGCGTATTGCAACAAGTTTTGTTCGGCGAATAAGGAGACGATTCTCGTTTTGATTGGCGTCGCGGTTACGGCACCTTCCGCATCTTTAGAGACAATCCCTGGTCGGATTTCCACCTCTTGTCCAACTTTTAAAACGCCTTGTAAAATGGAACCACCGGCGACGCCGCCTTGAATGTCGTCTACTTCCGCGCCCGGTTTGTTCACGTCGAAGGATCGAATGACAATCATATTCGGCGGGGACGTGAAATCTCTCACCGGAACTGGAATCTTCTTCACGATGTACTCGCACACCGCGTCGATGTTATACTTCAACTGCGCAGAGATTGGCACAATCGGCGCTCCGTCTGCGATGGTCCCTTGAATAAACTTACAAATTTGATCGTACTGATTCGCCGCGGCGTTTTCTTGAACCAAATCAATTTTGTTTTGCAAAATGATGATGTGTTTCAATCGCATAATCTCCACCGCGGCTAAATGCTCGCTCGTTTGCGGTTGCGGACACGTCTCGTTCCCGGCGACTAAAAGTAACGCCCCGTCCATAACCGCGGCGCCGTTTAACATCGTCGCCATCAGAATATCGTGCCCCGGGCAATCGACAAAAGAGACGTGTCTAATCAGTTTCATCTTCTTATCTTCAAAATCTTTCACCAAACAATCCGGATCGTCCGGTTTCGAACTCGAATACGCGCAATATCTGTCCGGTCTCGGACATTTCGGATCTTCGCACTCGTATATTTTCGCGTTCGCGTACCCGAGTTTAATCGTAATGTTCCTTTCCAATTCGTTCTTAAAACGAACCGTCTGCACGCCGGAAATAGCTTTCACCACCGTGGACTTCCCGTGCGCGACGTGTCCAATCGTCCCGATGTTAATCGTCGCCTGTCTGGAGATGATTTCCGGCGATAAAGGGTTCAGCGAGGAAATGTCTAGTTTAGTCAAGTCTTGCACCGATAACCCGTCCTCTCCTTTCACGTACACCATACTTTTTTCTTCTTTCGTCCTCGTTGGTTCTGTTGTTTTCCCTCTCTCTCTCTCTCTCTCTGCTAAAATTCTTCTTCTGATTCTTCTATGCGCTCTTTCGTCTACTTTAAACGTTGTTCTCTAAAACGCCTCTCTCTCTCTCTCTTCAACTCGTAGTCGTGGTATAATATCCCGTCTCCTCTGTCTTCGTCTGATGCGTTCTTTTTTCTCTCTCTTTCGGATGATGAAATTCCAACAAAAGCAGCGCAAAAAACAATACTACGAGAAAGAGGAATTACTCTGCGCAAAACAAACTACGCGGGCCTCCTCTGCCCCGATGCTGTTTTCGACGACGTAATACGCTCTCGCTCTCGTAACAGCAATACTACGACCGTAAGCGAGAAAATATGATGGGCTCCTCAACGCGGAGAAGAGGCAAAGGTGGTGGTGTTTAATGTGAAGATCCAACCCTACTCTTCTCGTAGGAGACAAAAAAAAAAGCGAAGAGAGAAGAAGAAGAAGCTCAAAAAAGAAAATTTGCAAAAAGTCTTGCGTGTGTGTGTTTTAAAATATTAGTGCGTGTGTGTGTCTCTCTTTCTCTCTCTCTCTCTCTCTCTCTCTCTCAATGATCTCCTCCATCTTCTCAGTCGCTGTTCTCTTCCTAGGGATCTCGTTGCCGATCCTCGACAAATACAGCGTATTCTTCGTCCGTTGGTTCTGGACACCCTTTTTCGAGCAAGTAGTTTTCGCACTCGTGGTGCTCTCTGTAACGAGCCCAAGCGATATAGGACCACAGGTCGAGAGGCGCTCTCGCCTCTTCGATTAAGTATTTAAGGCAATCGAGATAGCCAAAGCCTGCAGCGGTTGCCACACAGAGGGGCTTTACCTCATCAGATATCTTTCTTTCTTCAACAAGATATTTCAAGATGTTTATGCGACCATATCCTGACGCCGGTATTGCCGCTTTCCCCTCCGTATCTCGCGAAGGTTTCACTTTGTCGACAAGAAATCGAAGACAGTCGAGGTGTCCTCCAATAGCAGCTTGTTTACACGACTTTTCTTCATCACACGGGCAACCATTAGAGAAGCAGTACTTCAGCATCTCGAGATTACCTATATCTGCTGCCACTTTAATCGTCCATTCATCCCACTCGCAATGTTTCACTTCTCTCGCCCACTTGAGAAACTCGAGTTTGCTCGTTGTAGCAACTTGCTCGCAAAACCAGGCTTGATCTACCACGTTTCCTTGAGTATCTTTCTCTCCCCAATCCATGTGATTCCACGCCCATTCCAACGTTGAAATTGATGAACATTCGTAAACACTTGCACTTAATCCCGATACGTTTACCCCGGCATACTTAAGCACATCACAACTCTCTCTATTCACGCTCGCAAAGAAACACCGATCCGTCTCGTTCAATTTCGAAATCACATGCGAGACAAACACATCCTTATGATGCAACACCAACCCGGTCCACAACTTGGTCGGCCCAAGCTTTAAACGCTCCAAATTCTCAATATGCTCCGCTAAAGCTTTTTCTCTCTCCTTCCTCTTCTTCCTCTTCTGCGCGCCGGAGGGTCCTTTCCCCATTATTAGTATTATTAGTATTATTAGTATTAGAACAAAGACGTTTTTTTGTTCTGTCGTATTTCTCTCGTATTTTTACTCCATTATTTGTACATCATAATCTCTCTACTTTAATTCGTTTTGCGCTTTGTGTAGTAGTATATTGCCATCTAAAAGACGTTTAGTGGAAGAAAATGGCAGACACGAAGAAGAGGAAAGATATTTCTTCGTTGGCAAAGCGGAAACCCCGGACGAACGATGAGTCTTTTGACGAGGACGATTTAGACGACGGTAAAATTTCCAACAAAGCGACGAAAATCTCCGATGCGCAGCAACATCAGGTTGAACAAATAGTATTAAAAGCGAAACTGGAATCGAAAGCGAGGTTAAAATATGCACACGCAACTGATAACGAATTGTGCGAACCGAAAAGAGACGGCCCAGAGGTGAACTTTCCAACGAGTAAAGAAGAGTACGAGGAGTTACGGCAACGACATTCAAAAGCGGCGGCGAAAACAACAACGAAAGAAGAAAAAGAAGAAGAAGAAGAAGAAAAAGACGAAGAGGAAACGACGACGACGACGAAATGGGTCCAATCGTACGACCAGACGCAAGAGGAGTTTTATTACTTCAACCCACAAACGAGAGAGACGAGGTGGGAAGAGCCGGAGGAAACGACGATTAAGATTGTCAGAGACGAAAGCGCGTTGGCGGAACACAAGAAACGAGCGCTGTTCGCGAGCGTGAGTAAAGAAGAGTTGGAGGAGATTGAGCGAGAAGCGAGAGGAGAGATTGGGGGATCCGGACGAGCACAATCGCCACCATCTCCGACGGGTACGAGCGTCGTCGCGGCAAATGCGCCGCAAATGGGATGGGAGTACGAAGACGATTCTGGAAATTGGCAAGGACCGTTCCAAACGGAACAGTTGCAAATGTGGCGAGCGGCGTTGCCGATGAATTTGAAGGTGAGGCAACACGGAACGACAAAAAAGGAATCTGATGAGTGCACCTCGTTAGCTTTGTTATTAGGTGACGCACATTTAAGGAAAAGATGCGAAGCGTTAGGTGCGGTATTACCGTTGAGATGTACGGCGGTAGAAGCGGAGCAGGTGATGATGGCGGCCATCGCGGCGCGAGATCGAATCGCGAAAGAAAATTTGAACGGGCTAGCCAGCGATGATGGAGATGAAGATGACGAAGAAGAAGATAAAAAGATCAACGGCATAGAAAAACCGAACCGATGGGCGCAAGCTGCTTTGGAAGGTTTACCGGAAAACGACCGAATAGAACAAGAAAAAATAGCCATGGAGAACGCGACAGGCGTGCGCTCAAGCGCGCGTATCGACGCGAACGATGAAGGCGAAGACGCGTCGGAACGGTTCGCCTCTGTTGGTACGTATAACAAAGTCACCGGTCGCGTCACCGCCGAGGTCAACGAGCTCCTCCAACGGCGTCGCGCGGCTGGTCCACCCGGCGGCGCCGGCGCAGCGTACCGAAACATTGGTTTAGAAAATTACATCGACCCGGCAAAGATGGACGAGGCCATGAGAGAGATTCAAAAAGCTAGACACCAAAAGTTATCGAGAACGGAAATCGAAAAAAGAAAAGCGCGAAAGAAGGAGATGAAAAAGAAACACGGCGATAACTGGCTCCGCGAAGATTGGGCCGACTGATAGCCGCCTGATGATGTAGCACATAGATAAATTTTAGCATACGCGTTTAATTAATAAAAATTAAAATAGAAAGTAACAACAAAGCATCGACGAAGCGTTCTGTTGTCTTTCATGTCTTTCGTTGTTCGAATTGTTTTAGAACGAATAAATCTTCACGCCATCATCATCTATGGACGAGGACGAGGAAGCTGTCGGAGACGAAGAACCACCGCCTCTGTCTTTAAACCTCCAGTAACCGGCGAGCATAGAACCGAGGCAGCTGTGCACGGTGGCGGAAATCGCGGGAACTACCGCCACCAACGGATCCTTCGCGAAGTGTGCCGCGGCTAACACGACGCCCAACGCGGAATTTTGCATGCCGACTTCAATACTCGCCGTTCTCGCGTCTCGACTCGGAAAACCGAAGATTTTCGCACCGATGTACCCGAACATAAACCCAAGCGCGTGTAAACAGATAACTGCAAACAAAATATCCTGTCCGGCACCTAAGATCGCCTCGGAGTGTTTCCCGATGACCGAAGAGCAAATTAACGCCACCGCGCCGACGGCTAACAACGGACACACCGGAGACACAATCCTCGCAACTCTCGGAAAGACCTTCTTCAACGCAAATCCGGCGATAACTGGCATTACCACCACTTGCGCGACGGAAGCGACCATAGCCATGGAATCAACCTCGATGATCCCAGTCGGCGCGCCTTTCGTCTTGGACGCCGCTACTAACAACGGCGCCATCAACTTGCTCGTCAGAAACGGCGTCGCAAACGCCGCCAAACACGTGCTCAACGTCGTCAACGCCACCGACAAAGAGACGTTTGCGTTCGCCAAAAACGCCACCACGTTCGAAGCCGCTCCGCCTGGACAACACCCGACCAAAATCAACCCGAGTCTCGCGCTCTTCTCCAACCCGAACATCTGGCCGACGAAGAACCCGAGCAACGGCATTATGGTAAACTGTAACACAGACCCGAGAAACACGCGCGCGGACCCTTTCACCGAGAGCATTTGCCTCAACGACCCTTCGTCCAACGTCACGCCCATGCCGAGCATGGCGATTCCCAACGCCGGCGTCACGATTTCCGATTTCGAGAGCGGCGCGACCACAGTTGGGTTAAAAAGCCCAACGAGAGCGCCCAAGACAATCCACAGTGGAAACAAGTTCGCCAGAGTGTTTAAACTCGATTCGATCGAATATCGCAAATTTATCGCGTTCGTTTTCAAATCGCCTCTTCTTTTCCTTCTTTTGTTATTATACTCACTCTTCAACACGCTCGAGGAGGAGGATACGGAGGAAGAAGAAGATGAAAATGCAGTCGTTTTTGCGTTTCGCGCTTTTATGGCGAAAGGAGGTTTTGGGTGCACCCCCATCATCACCAACGCGCGCGTCGTCTTTACTCTTCTCCTTGAAACGCAGAGTGAACTTTTCCCAACCACAAAAGATCCATTCTTAGGACCGTTAGGAGACCACCCGAATCTGTCGCCACCGCATAAAAAACCACCACCAAAACTTTTCCTCGAGGACGAAGAGGAAGAGGAGGAAGAGGAGGAAGAGGAGGAGCGCGCGGGGCAAAACCGTCGTCCTGTTTGCGCGACAAAAGCTGCTGAAATCATCATCATCATCGCATATCTCTCTCTTTGTATATAGTGTGGACTCTTTCGTTTCAAAACACTGATGAAAAAGGACCTCAAAAATTTTCGGCGGAAATTTTTTTGACAGTGGTCAATTAAATTTTCCCGCCTTTTGAGACAAATTCTGATGAAAAACTGTTTCTTCAGCCTTCATTTCTCCAAGAAAAAGAGTAAAACATCTTTTCTTCTCGTCGTTACCGGCACACACATCACATCTAAAGACCGAGCGGTATCTGATACTACCCGTTTGGAGAGCACGTCGTTATTAGAATCACACGTCTGAGAACATCTCTCGGCGTTTTTTACCATTGAACGGAGTAGAAACTGAGTGAGAGTTAGAGAGTAAATTCTGACTTTGTTTTCTTCATCCTTCGTTTTCCCGAGAGAGTATCTACTTCTTCTCTTTCGATTACCTAAACGCGAGAAACATGACGGAGCGAGAGCGCAATAATCGAGAGAGAACGCAACAACAACAACAACAACAACAACAGATGGAAGAGATTCGCTCGTTACACGCGGCGAGGTTTCGAAACATACGCGCTTTACCGTTACCGCCGAGGAATCATTCCGTCGTGCAAAATCCAAATCCGCCTCCTCCGCTTCCGAATCAAACGACGACGAGAAGGGAGGAGGAACGACAACAACCGCCGCGAGAACAACAACAAAATCAACAACAACAGAGAACGCATACGGGTGGAATTCCAAATTTTATGCCGGGCGCGTTAAACGTTGGGATCGCGATGGCGCACGCGAGGCACGCGTTAGGGAGACACTTGCAGCAGCAGCAGCAGCAAAGGCACCAAGAAGGAACGACTTCTACGCCGCCGGGCGGAGAAGATTTAGAAGAAGATGAAGATGAAGATGTAGATGAAGATATTGAAGAAGAAGAAGAAGAAGAAGAAGACATTGCAGACGAGGAGGTGTTGCCGAAACCGTCGTATCTGACCGACGACCATTTGCTCGCGATGGAGTGCGCCAAGACCGGGAAGGCGCCGGAGCAGTTGGAGAGCGAATATAAAGACGAGGTGTTGGCGAGGAAGTGGCAGATGAAAGAGGCGAGGATGGAAGAGACGAGGCAGAGGAGGATGGTGGAGAGACGACAGGCGCATCAGCAGCAGCAGCAGCAGCAACAACAACAACAACAAGGAGGGTCGAGAGTTCGAAGAAGAGATGAAGTGAACGAAAGGCCCGGCGATTCCGTTCGCCGAAGGCAAACGAGGATCGAGATACAAGTCGGAGGGCCAAATGGACCAGTTTTTCGATCCGTCATGGGTGGTCCGGGTATGATGGATATGCTCGGCGGAAATAGCGGACAGCAGCATCAGCAACAACAACAACAACAACAACAACAACAACAACAACAAAACGGGATGCCAGGCGGCGATCCGTTCTTAGAAATCATGCGAGAAGTGCTCGGACAACGCGCGCCGGGCGAGGCAAGGGAGGACGTTTTGAACGATAACAATCGATTCGAGAGGGCGTTTAGGAACATGTTTCAATCGATAGAGCAGGAAACCGCGGCGACGATGGGTGATGGTGCGATGCCGCCTGGATTTATGCCTGGTTCCATCCGAGGTTTCCACGACTTGTTACGAGCCATGCACGGCTTCGCCGCCGAGCACGCCAACGGAGGCGAAAATTTAGCCGAAGCGCCCTTGACGCAACAACAAATCGACGCCATGGAAATCATTACCGCTAAAGGTGACGAGAATAATGGTGCGTGTGCGAGTTGCTCGGTTTGTTTGTCCGATATTGAAGGCGGAGAAAATATGAAGAGGTTGTCGTGCGGTCACTGTTATCATTCGCCGTGTATAGATACGTGGTTGTTACGATCTCGCATTTGCCCCACCTGTAGACACGACTCGACGAAACCGCCGATGGCAGCCGCGTCGACGGAGGCGCAACGAAGGAGCGACATGGATTAGATACATAACAATAGCGAAAAATGAAAAAAACAAAAATAACGCCAGCGCGCGCAGCTTGTAGGAGAGATAAAACACATCTTTGAAAATGTATACTGGTACCTTGGTACATGGTACGATATCTTTACAAATTCTACTTTATTGCGGGCTACGCTTTAGCTACTATTAGTACAACAACAGAAATTTGCTATTATTCGCCCTTACTTGGATTGCTTGCGCTGCGATTCTTTCTAAGTCCGCGGACGTTTTCTCTTTTCTACTTTCATTTTTTCCCACAGCAACCTTAAATCGTTATCGATCTCAGAGTCCTGCTCCTCTTTTTCTATTTCGGGTTCAACGACGGTGCCGTTCTCCATATCGTCAGAGTCTCTCGATCTCTTATTCGCTGCCGCTTCCATTTTTTCCCTCGCCGCATCTTCCTCCAGTTTCTTCAATCTCGATTTCTTATTCTGAAACCAATTAAACACGTTGCACTCTTGAATGGGGCCGAGCGCGCTCAACTCTTCCGTCACTTGTTTCAATTTTTCTCCCCGCGGCGTCGTCGTATCATTCGCGAAGAGCTGTTCTAAACGCTCGAGCTGTGCTGTCGTCCGTTGCCATCGAACTTTCCCGGGAACGGAATACACTCCAGTGTTGGAGAATATCGAGGCTGGTGTTTTTCGCTCTTTGTGCGGTTTCTCTACTGACTTGGATTCCTTGTCGTCCATCTCGTCCTCGTTTTCATTATCATCGTCGGAGTCGTCGCCATCGTTATATTCTTCTTCTTCTTCTTCTTCTCCTTCTTCTTCATCATCATCTTCGTCGTCGTCGTCGGATGATGATGCATCTGAATCCGCATATCTTAGAGGATTTGATTTCCGAAGCTTTTTTACTTTCTTCTTTCGTTGCGGTCGCTTCTTTACCTCTCGCTCCTCTTCTTTTACTTCTTCTTCTGCTACTCCTTCTGTCTCTCTGACATCGTCTTTTACATCTTGCTCTGTCTTCAACTCGCGTTTACGCTTTAATCGACTTCCCTCCTTCCGTGAATTGTTGCGCTTCTTCCTTACTATGGTTGTGTCTCGGTCGATGACCTTGAAGTAAATGCAGTCCTGTATTTTTTCCTTGTACGCCTTTAAAGAGCACCCGAATTTCTTTTCTAGCTCTTTGCGAACCTCCTTGGTTGATATTCGTTTGCCTCCTCCCTCTTTGACTCGTACGATTATCTCGAACACTGCCTCCTTCAGCTCTTCTTCAGTCGGCGGTGATCCAGATTTGCGCGCGCGATGATGACTTCCCCGAATTGGCATGTCATCGTCGTCGTCGTCTTCGCTGGCATCGCCACTGTTATTATTGTTGTTCTTATTATTATCATTATCGAGTTCTTCGGCGGCGGCGGCGGCGGCGGCGTCTTCTCGCTCTTCGCCAACATCCGCACCATCTTCTTTTGGCTTTTCCACGCTCAAATGCGAGCCATCGATTAATGCTGGAAATGTTGCTTCTAATTGACTCGTGTACGTCTCTTTGTTCCCGTCATCGACGGTGTCTTCGAGAGTGTGGCCTGCGTCGCGCGCTTTAAGCTTCGCGTGAAGCATGGCGAGTTCTCGAACTCGGTCCAACATAGCTCTCGGGATTTCTCGTTTCTTGTCGCCGCCGGACTTACCAGCGGCTTCTCGTCCAGACGGCGTCGGTAATGTTGCGGTTCGAAGCAAGGTGCGCCACTTGTCCTTCAAATCAACCGCGGTGCGATGTTCAATTTCCGGAAACCCAAGCTTTTTAATATCGGCCCATTTACCGCCGCCGCATCTGGAGACGCCTTCAATCAAAGCCTGAGTTTCGTCTAATCCCCACGGGTTGTGATGTTTCGGACGTCGAGGACCGCCTTGAGGGTTCGGTTCACTACCACACGCGGCGGTGGTTCCGGTTGATTTCGTATTTGTACCGGCGATCGCGTCGTTGCCACCGCCATGCTCTGCTTCGCCATCGTTGTCGTCCATGTCAGTGACTTTCGCAGTGATATCCGCTTGTATTTTTGCGTGTGTTTCAATAACATTTACTATTTCCTTGAAACGCATTGAACCCGGGCTTCCGGGTTCCCAATCGTTCCATTCTTTATCAATAGTAGCATGGTTTGGTGGTGGTATAACCATCCCATCAACTTCGTCGTCTGGGACAATAAAGTCCTCAAGATCACTTCCGTCATCTTCAGATTCGTCCACGATTTCACTGTCTTCATCCGAATCTATATCATCTATCGTTGTTGTGCGGTCGTCATCATCTTCTTCTTTTTCTTCTTCTTTTTCTTCTTCTTTTTCTTCTTCTTTTACTCTCGGTTCCGGTAACTTTTCTTCCAAAGGAGTTTTC
>JACLAB010010218.1_pt1 | contig 19669 bp, 14 predicted proteins | sample 8027921 | NCBI WGS metagenome assembly JACLAB01 (sample SAMN15725117, study PRJNA655200) | protist metagenome | isolation source: fluorescence activated cell sorting (FACS) single amplified genomes of... | place: USA: West Boothbay Harbor, Gulf of Maine | collected 2000-07-19 | reverse complement strand
CCTCACCCCAGCCAACTGAAGAGGTAAGAATATTGTTATTGTTCTATTTTAAGTGTTTGTGTTTGTCCTCTTTTGTTTATAAGCAGCCCACTGATTATCACTTTGCAAATATCTTGCATCGTCCTTGTATGATATTTACCAGCCATCAAACCAGCCCAGCTCCCAGCCATCAAGCCATCCCAGCTCCCATCCAACCGAAGAGGTAAGAATATTGTTCCCATTAAAGTGTTTGTCCTTTTGTTTACGCAGCCCACTGATTAGTATCAACTTCGCGAATATCTTGCACCGTCATTGCCTCGTCTTAACCAGCCATCAAGCCAGCCCAGCTCCCATCCAACCGAAACTCATTTGACGATCTTTGTCACCTCTCAATCATGGAGTGGCAACTTAGGTGGTACATTGGGTGCAAACGTCAAGTGTCGAGATCTTGCCATTGAAGCCGGACTTGATGGGGGTTTCGGGGCCTGGATATCGACGGGTTCAGATTCCCCTGCTCAGGAATGGTTCCATTTTAATCCTAACCGTCCATACTACCTAGTTGATGGTACCACCAAGGTTGCAGATGATTGGAACCATCTTGTGAATGCAAAAACTAATCAACTGCATCATGCGATCAATCAAGACGAAAATGGACAAACTGTCACTGATGCGCCCCTTCGAGCATGGACCAACACCAACTGGAATGGCAATCGAATTTCTACTTCTACAGACGATTGCGATGGGTGGTTGACAAGTAATAGGAGTAAGGGAGGTAAATATGGTTGGATTCAGGACACAAATCATTGGTGGTCATGGAAGGGAGATATGCGCTGCAACTGGACAGGTCGGCTCTATTGTATTCAGCAAAATACCCGTTATGCGGGTCAATACCCGTAGAGGAGGATACACAAGAGACAGGGGCCAGTAAGCGAGAGATTGGTATTAGAATTGGCTGGATGATTCTGAAGAAGACTGGACAGGATCGATCCAAAAACCTAGTAATGACTCGCCTTACCTCAATTGTTATTCAAAGAGTTAGGACGGTAAGCGAGCATCAGTGGTATTGTATAGTTGTTGTTTGTTTCATAGAAATATAAATATCAGACGATTAGAACTGAAAATGAACTTGTTTGTGTAGAACCTGCCTTTGATTTACAGCAATTACGACTTAAGAATGTCTACACCCGTTTGTCATTCCCGAGTCATATGGTCTTCTATTTCACAACTTACTATTAGGTTCTGAAAGTACCAACGCTTCCTCTACAGCATGTAGCTTCTCTTCATAAACAGCTTGTTCTCGATAATCTTCGCCCATCGTCCATGCCAATTCTTGGTTGGAAATCTTTCTTTGAAGCAAAAGCGTATCCTCCTTCTTTGTCTCCTCGATAGCAGAAGTTATGGATGAAACTCTTTCTAATTTGTACGGTATACCTCTTCGATTTCCATAAACAAAGGGCATCCTGCTGCTGCTTCTCGCGTCATTCTTTTCATCATGATCATACTCTTCATCATCACCTTCACCATTGCCATTATCAATAATTGAATCTGGATCATAACCCCTATCATTGATCCAAAACTCACCCTTCCATAAGCTTAATTCATCTTTGATGAGTATTCTCTTTCCAGGTATTAGTGATATTGAATCCACAATTGCACCTTTTGATCCAGCTTCCATTGTTGCATGTAGACCCTCAGCATCATCATTATCCTTTTGGTCTTTTGTTGATCTTGTTGTTGTTGATGCTGCATCCGATGGCGGAGATGATACTCTGATATCATCTTTATCGTCATATTCATCAACATACAGGTAGGCATGCTTTTCAGGATCCCAATTTGGATCCCACAAGACATCACATCCTACAAGTGGAGACACAAGTTGATGTATTCCCTCTAATTGAAACATTTCATCATTTTCCCCTACAACATTGTTGTTGGCACAATTGAGCCAAACTTGATATGTCTCTCTCCACCAAGTACATGGTTGATCTGAATACTGACGCAGTTGTTGTTCCAACTCTGGCATTAATGTATGTAATTTCATCCTAACTCTATCACCATCATCATTATCATTGCCATTTAGTTGAGGAGAAATTAATTTGTACATTCGAAAGCGGAATATTGCCTTTGGATTCCCATTGAAATAGAATGCAGCTAGTACCCATTGTTCCTTTTGTTGTTTTTGTTGTTCCTGCCGTCCATTGTCTGCAGTAGTCAACGATGGAGCAGGACATAGCACGCAGTGTATGTGTTCGTGTCCTCCACCTTCTGCCGGTACAAGTCCATGATTTCGATCACGTATCACTTGATTGTAGTTGTCAAAATCACCTTGAAATTGAGAGACGAGATGATCAAAGTAGTCATTATTGCTACTTCCACTGTCGTCGTCGCCGTTGTCAATATTTGATCTTTTGGACTGGAATAGTTGCTTTCGCGCTGTTGTACCATAATGAGTAGGGACACATCTCCGTGACGAGCAGCAGTTTAACAATAATGATGAGACGACTTGCATTTCAGATATAAAGAGGAGAATTGATGATAATGATAACGCTGCCATTATCACCATCATCGCTTTCGTTCTCGGTCGTCGTCTGAAAAGCGAAATATAGCCCCTCATCTCTAAATAATATGAGGTAACTACGGCCACGAAGGTAGCAATAATAGCAACTCTTTAGCTAGCGATACTATCAACTACTCTCACAGCTACCATACATTATTGCAAAGCATGAAGCATGAAGCCAAGTCTGTCTCTCGCGAAGTGCAAGAGCAAAGCTCTAACTGTCATAAAACAAAGCAGATATGATAGATAACGACACAATATTGTACTATTATCTATGCTGTTGCATCATCGTCGTCACTTTCCACAAGGAAATCTCTCCTCTTTCATCAGCCCCACATTATTTTTTAGAGCCAGTTGCCAATGACAATGGTGGCAACAATCGCATAGACGGACTGAAACCTACTCAAGCCCCATTCCGTATAGATATATCAACGCTCCAGTGACCCAGTAGAGCAGCAGGCAGAAATTTAATAGTGGTCATTTTTTAGCGAGCAAAGCAATAACAGAAACAGATCGAAGATAGTAACATTCAAACAAAAATAAAATGCCTTCGCTACGTCAAAAAACAACAAAATTGTCGCTACGGACACAACTCCAATTCCTCCTCGGAGTAATCCTTGCAATTTCATCAACAATACATGCCGCCGAGGATTTCTACAAACTACTGGGGATCAAATCTTCCGCTACCCAAAAAGAAATTAAGAAGGCATACCGATCTAAATCACTCGAGTTCCATCCCGATAAGAATAAGGAGGAGGGTGCCGCAGAGAAATTTGCCGAGATTGCCTATGCCTATGAGGTATTAACTGATGAAGAGAAGAAGAATATATATGATCGACATGGTGAGGAGGGGTTGAAGCAACATGAACAGCGTCAGGGACAGGGAGGCGGGCATGGTGGATTTGATGATATTTTTAGTCACTTTGGATTTAACTTTGGTGGAGGTGGGGGACATCGACAACGTGAACAGACCACACCGAATGTTAACATACCATTACGTGTATCACTCAAACAATTGTATTTGGGAGATACCATTGAGGTGGAGTATGTCCGACAGACATTGTGCGTGAATTGGCAGGAATGTATGAAGACCAATCAGGAATGTCAAGGTCCAGGTGTGAAGGTTCGGATGCAACAGATAGCACCCGGATTCGTCCAGCAGGTACAACAACGTGATGAACGGTGTGTCGCTCGGGGGAAAATGTGGAGTTCGAATTGTCGTGCATGTCCCAATGGGCAGACACAGAGTGAAAAGATAGAATTGACAATTGATTTACAGAAGGGGATGTATCCTGGTGAACCGATTACTTTTGAGGGTGTGGCTGATGAAAAGCCGGGAGTAAGTACTAGTTTTGAATATCATGGTGGTGTTTGTTGATGTGTGCTTGTTGATGTCAAATGGCTAATATTTAACATTTTTCCAACTCATCTTTCCTCTTCTTCACTCTACTCTCTATAGATGAATCCTGGCGATCTCAATTTTGTGGTAACACCCGAATCACACGAACATTATCACAGAGATGGAGATCATCTTTACGTTACTATGGAAATCCCATTAGTGGATGCCTTGACAGGGTTCAGTCACGAATTCACTCATCTTGATGGACATCAATTTGTTGTGAATGTGAATGATGTTACCGAATGTGATCATGTTATGCGTGTAAGCGGGAAGGGTATGCCCCGTCGAAGAGGTCGTGGATATGGTGATTTGTTCATTACGTTTGATGTGGACTTTCCGGAAACGTTGACAGAAGAGCAGAAGAAGGGTATTCGAAAGATTTTGGGTGGTGGCAGCAGTGGAGGAAGTGGAGGAAGTGATGAGTTGTAATTCAAAGACAACACAAACCACGTTTTCTCTTTTCAGTAAGCTGCTTCCATAAAGTAAAAAGCATTACAGAAATCAAAAATCTTTCGCGTCTGTCTAGTTTATTCTAGCCGGCCGTTGCCAATGAATCAAGTCAGGCCAATCATAGTCTTCCTCATAAGCCTTTCCATTCTCAAAGTCACAGAAAATTTGCATCGCCATCAAGAAGATTTGTTTCTCCGCCTCATAATTCGAGGATCCTTTCTTGAAATCACTATCAAATTCTTTTCCAACGCATCCATCACCAAAATCTTTTAGTATACCGGAAACCTTCTCTTCTTTCTTCCTTGCTTTATTATTGTGTTGCAAGTTGGGGTCTATAAAACTATCAACAACTTTTTGTGAAATCAATGCAGATGGCGGTGGTATAACGTTGCACTCATCAGTGAGTTGATTCTTTATCCGTTGTACTTCCCCCGAGGGGTCCTTTAGGACTGCCTCATTCGTTGAGAACACGCGGCAAAGTCCGACCGAGTTTTGGATGGCACGCATGTTATAGACGATCCATAATCGTAGCCCATGCTCTAGTGTAATACTAGCTTCTCGTTTTTTCAAAGACATGGCCACCTCGAGTGGATGACGATATGTAAACACAACTGCTGGTTCATCATCCAAAAGCTTTAGCCAAGTTGGCAACGCAATACACATTCGAGGATCCTTCTGAAGATACGGCAATGTCTTATGATGGTTGTTTAAGAACTGTAATGCACGCTTTCCCTCGTCGAATTTTATCCGTCCCTGTAACTTGTCACGTAATGCCTTTTCACTATCATAATTGATAACATTGAAACTCCATCCCATGTGTTGTGCAGAGAAGAACTCATCATTTTGAAGTACGACATCAATCCGTTCATAAAACCCCTGTGTTTGATGATGGTTACAACAAACAAGTAAGGAAAGACGTGAGAAAAATCCAGCACATGATTTTGTATGAAGAGAAACAAGTGAAATTACCACAGACCTATCTCTCTCACCTTTTCATTATCAAACGCAGGCATAATAAGTGGTCCACCAGTCTCATACCCAAACCCTTCTACTAAAAGTCCTGACAACATACTCGTACCCGATCGATGCATCCCCAACACAATAAACCCTGGTCGTTTATTCTCTTCACCAATATATTTCTTCTTGATTCCACTTCCACCTACAAGTCCTTCTTCTTGATTATTATTGTCTGTTTGACCAACAGCCTTATCCCATTCAACTAATGCAGATGTCCAATGCTCATCATAATGTTGTTCTTGTCCATCTCCACCTTCACCTTGTTGCTGCATTTCTTGATCAATCTTACCATCAATTTCTTCTTCCATCTCATCCTCAAACTGTCCAATAGCCTCTTCTAACAATTGACTAGACTTCACAATATCATGTTTACTAACAACACCAAATTTATGAAATAATTGTCGTTCCTCTTCTTGTAATTTAATAGCCTCATCATGTGCAGTACGTTTAGCATTTTCTTCCCATTGTATAGCACGTTGTTTTAATGTTCCAAATTGTTGTTTCACATGTTGATATTGTATACGGCCACGTATACGTTGGAATGATGCACCCTTTTTGATTTCATTAGTAGTAGTACCATTATCAGTAGTTGTTGTTTCAAGTGTATCAATATCAACATATGATATCATGGGTAATGTACAAAATAAGAGTAGGATGTAACATGATGTAAAGCATAGTAGTGTATATATACCCAATTTTGTAAATTTGAGATAGGATGTAAAGTTGGTGGGTGGTGTTGGCTTTTGTTGTTTGTATGCTTTGTTGTTTCTGTATAGTGACGAGTTATTGTTGTTCATGCTATTTCCATTGATGTCTCTACTGGCGCTGTTGATATTATTAGTGCCTGCATTATTATCAGATGAGAAGTAATCATTGTTATGCCGATCTATATTAGTGAGAGCCTGAGATAGACTTGAGAGGAAACTCTTCTCCAAAGGACGTCGATGAGGCGATTTTTTGATTCGACGAGGAGTAGTATGAGTAGTCCTATTGTGATGCATCATTCGTTGGCTTTCATGGCTGGAAATATTACCATTATAATTATTATAATCATTTTCATGAGTTGTGTTCACGATTTCACCACTACGAGCCGCACGACGTGACGCCGCAGCTGCCCTTCGTCTCTCTCTTGAGGTTGAATAATCCATCATAATATCACCTGCTCCTCCTCCTCCTCTCTATTGTCGGTGTAACGTAGGTATTGCCAGCGCTCTAGACGAATAACCAAATACGCTGCACCAATAACGATCATTGCAGCCAGCCCACATGGTTTTGTTTTTTGTTGCAACTAAATACACGATATCAGTAACGTCACATTTATTATGTGCCTTTATTCGTGTCGTGACCTGCGCCAAAATCAACCTCCAAAAAACGATAATAGTGAAGTGAAATATAGCATTATCAGCGTTGCATTCCTATGATATCGGAGCAGGACATCCTTATCGCTGGAAAAGTAAGGTGAAGGAAGTCCCCTCTCTAGCCTCAAATTGTAGAGGGGAGGGAACAACATCGTCGGGAGTTCATGAGGCGTTTATTTGTTACTGCAAAACGGATCTGAATCCGCTTTCTGAAGCGTCGTCATTGAAAAACGTAAATTTATCTTATAATGACAACACAATCACTCTCAGAAATGATGGTAATACAAGAAGAAGATCAGCAGCATGAGTCGTCGTCATTGTCAATACTCGAGGAGGAGGACAAATGTCAGCAGCAGCAGCAGCTTTCAGCGACATCGTCGACAGTGTCACAATCTCCAACCGCCTTGATGGCACAAGAAGAAGAAGAAGCTGACGAGAGCAATGACTGTGCTATTACCAAAGAAGATGATACAGCAATAAATAATGATTTTGGAGGAAGCAATGATAAAGAGGCTGCTGCCACTAATTCGTCTGTGCCAATCATACAAGAACAATCAAATCAACAGCGGCGCAGCAGCAATACAATCATCATAAATCCATACAAAAAGCAAACTCCAACTGCAACAGCAACGAATAATGATGACAATATTAATGATCCGAGAAATCAAAAGAGGAGACAATTTATCGAAAAGTATCGATTGCAGTCATTGAATTATTGTCATCGCAGTGGTAATAATAACAATAGGTACAATAATATCAACCATTATCATCATCGAACGAAAGGAGGGAGTGGAGGGGTGGTTGATTCTTCCAGTAGAGCTAATAATACATCATCATCATCATCTTTGTTAGCAGAAAAATCTACATCGGCAATGGAAGTCTATCGATCACATCAACAATGGCGTATGCAGTGGAGGAAACGACAATGTGGTGTTGTTAAAGATGATGAGCAGAAGCAGCAACAACAGCAACACGAGGTACAACGTATAAGTCAGGAACAGGGTCAATCCTGTACAAATGACAGCAGCAGCAACAAAGTCAACAGCATTGATAGAAGAAGGAGAGGGTCTGGGCAGTGTGCACTAAGGCCTCGATTGTTCCTCTTCCAAAAGCACATGTCGACAATACAGAACAACAACAGTGATTCAACTACATCACATCACCATCATCAACATTATCAACAGCAAGAGGGTATATGGGAACTAGGCACGGGAATCACTGAAATTTCTGGGGAGGGTGGCTCTGGCAAAACTCAAATTTGTCTAAGTCTTTGTATGAGTTGTGCTTTGACTCCATTGTTGTTTCCTGCCAACGAATTACAGCAACAGCAACAGCAGCAACAACAAGAATGCCTCCATGGCAATGCCAATGATGAATCATCCTACTATACATCTATTTATATTACCATGGGAGAAGGTATACCTCAATCTAAAATTGCATCACGATTACATGAAATGCTTCGTGATCGTCGTCGTCATTGTAGCAACAACTTCAACAATAGTCAAGGCAACAACAATGAATCTAATGAAAAAGAGGAACAACAACAACAACAACAACAGATTTTATCAAGAATATGGTTACTATCTCTCAAGAATGAGGATGACTTTATTGAATTTGTGGAGGTGCACTTGCCAAATATTTTGATGAATCAAGTTTGTGGAAGTAACCCTTCTTCTTCTTCTGACAAACATCATGAAACTAACGATCAATACCCAGTATGTTCCAAAATTGGTGTTGTAGCCTTTGATGGTATAGCCAATTTTTTTCGTTTCTCCGATCCATTATTCCAACAAAACACTACTACAACGACGATGAATAATCAAAGATCGATGTTCCATCAACATCGGAGTTCGAAATTATTCCAAATTTCATCATTGTTACGTCAATTTTCAGATTTGTTTGATGTTCCAATTGTTATTACGAATCAGGTTACAAGTGTTATTCCATCGGATGATGGATTAGTAAAAGGAGTAGGAGGACACTCTACATCATCTACTTCTGTGAGTACTGCCATGGGAGGGATTCAAAATAAGATACAACCAGCACTTGGGTTGATATGGTCGAATTGTGTCACAACACGGTTCATTTTGCAACGTAAAGATGGCGTTGTGGCTAGAATTTCTCATGATAGCAAGAACACTGGAACAGCATCTTCTTCTGAGGAGAATGACAAAAGCGCGAAGACAACAACTCCGATTATGCAAAGGAGCGTGAGGAAGGCGACTGTGCTTCAATCAGTTTGTACACCTGAAGAAAGTGAGGCTTGGTACATTATTGATACTGGAGCCGTAGTCGCAGTATCTTGATTGAATAAACAAATAGAAATTTATACACCTACAATTATTATATATCATAAACTAATGGTCTCTCTACACCCACATAGCTCCTTGCAAATTGAAGGCCCTCCTCTGTTGGGCTACTAAATGCCACCAATTCAAGAGGAATTGCCATACCAAAGATTAAATGATCACGTGCGGCAGTTACCAGCTTGGATGCAATACCCTTGTTACGATGTGAGGAATGGACCCAAATTTGATGTATCCCAAGAAGTGCCCTGGTTGATTTGAGTGATCGAGAGATGGAGAATGAGGCAGTCTTCTTGTCATCAGTGTCATCAGTGCTGTTGGGTAGCACCACTTGATAAGCGCGTTGAATACGTTTCACCAACAGTAGACCTACAACACGCTTCTTGGAAATGTACAGATATGACGTAAGTCCATTCAATGGATCCTCAATAACATTGTCATCATCCTTGTCACCAAGGCCACTACCAGTAGTACCCTGCCTTCCAGAAATTGCAAATCCAAGTTCAGCATCCACAATACGTTTCACTTCCAACACCTTCCTACGATGCTGTACTACATCACAATCTCTAACTTCGATAATTCTATCATCATTTCTTGTTGGTGTCGTCTTATCATTATTGAAATGGATCAAAGTTCGTTCATTCTTCCACCCTAAGCATGTCACACCCTCCTTATAATCCTTACATACTTTGGCATGTTGGATATCATCTTCGGCAACGCCGTGGACACGTAACATCCCACATATGTTACATACAGATCGTTTACCAAAGGATGATTGACCAAAATCGAGGAATAGCTGTTGATGATTATTTGATTTCTTTTTCTTCGTTGACTGTGGTGGCGGTTGTTGTTGTTGCTGTGTTGACTTGAGTGACCTCTTCTTGTTGTTAAACCTTCTCTTTCTTGAAGATCTAAAAGAAGTAGCTGTGCCAACAGATGAAGATGATGACGACTTCGTGTAACAACGAGAATTGGATGGGGTTGCTGTTGTTGTTGTTTTCTCATGACGCTGTAACTGTTCATCATTGGCACAGTCATCATCATCATCAAGCAAACTTTGCGGAGTGTCTTCCTCAGTTTCTTCAATACTGTCCATCGCCGCGGATGGTGTTGCCTTTTGTTGACGCTGCCTCTTCCTTTTTCGATCATGATGATTATTGCTGTTATTGTGTCGATTATTATTATTATTTATCATCATTTCGCTTTCCGGAGTTGGAGGTGTACAAGGTGTCAATGACGCTTCACAATCCGGAGAAGGAGGTGTCTCAACACCATCATCATTGAGCAGGTCATGAGTGGTTGGTGGAGTTTCAGGTGTGGTGTCATTATGATTATTTTTCATATTTGTTGGTGTAGCTGTTGAACATGTTGTGTCATGTGCTATTTCTTGCTGCTGTTGCTGCTGCATTGTTGACTCAACGGTCACCTCACAACGAGGAGAGGCCGATTCTTCACTGCTAACGGATGCAGGCGTGGCAGACGAGGACGGGGGGAGGTTCGGATTGAAGGGTGTAGATGAAGGTAACGGCGTCATTGCATTAATTATGTTGTTGTTGGTGTCGTTGACAGACGTGAAGGTTGACCTAATTACACCACTTGATTTTGGTCGCTTTGGGTCCACCTTTGAGAAGTAACTCAAAATAGAGGTAGCACTGCCACCCTTGCGGTTGTTATTGTTGGTTGTCCCAGCCATCTTAACCAATTAAACGTCATACTTAACGTTACACAACTGTTGAGGTGAATTGAAATGAGCTGAAATCTGCTGAAATCAAAAATTGGCCAAAATTTGGCGCGATCACCGAAGTGGTACCACTCAGTAGACAGGACAATAGAATTTACCGATGGAAATGATAATGGAAGTTTGTGTGGTTGCTAACATCAAACATGATGAAGCAGCTATGCCGCAGTCGTAGCTGGCTTGATCTTATCTATAGTCAGTACAAATGTATCGTTGTCAACATTCTGAGAAACACAAAAATGGTTACTTTTCGCTCACGCAAAGGGGCATCACTATTGAGAGTACATACATAATCACTTGCTCAGTGCAAAGAGAATGCTCGATATTCTTTTTCACTGTTGATGTATTTCGCATTACTTTACTCTATTATTGCGAATATAAAGTTTGGTGTGTCTCTCTGGCTCTCTACAGGATCCCTTCTGTTTTCATATTATAGATCATTGTGCCAAAGTCACTGTCCCTCTCTAGGAATTGAAAACCGAACTTCTCATATAATTGAATAGCATTCAAGTTGTCGTTGTCTACAGACAAGACCAATGGTATGTTGCTCTCCTTGCCTAAGGCATTCGCGTAGTCTTTGATAGATGACAGCAGTGACATGCCTATACCACGTCTCTGCATATTATCCCCAACTCTCATGTTTGCAATATACATATGCGACAATGGAATGGATACATCCAAAGCATGATGTATACCATCATTGTTGCTGCATGGACTAGTCATCATGAGTGGTGAATGGTGACGCAGCTGTGCACTAACTACAGCAACAAGTCCATTATGTCTCGCAATGTCCAGATCACACGATGACATGTCGGTGACATTAGAGATTGCTACGAAATAATGCGCTGGCTCTATTATTATTTGCGGTATGTTGTTTTTGATGATAGTTTCTTTTACTATATAATGGCCGTGATCGTTGTAATCTTTCATGAGCAAATTTATTGCCATACTTTCTGACATTTCAGTTCCACTCTGTTGTTGGTTCAATACATACTCTGCCGCAGACATACTGAAACCTCGGAATACTCTAACATCGAGTGCTCTTGCCTTTGTCGTAACTTTTTCTATGTAATAGTCTCTTTTGTTGATTGTGTCAGCATCAGAATATGATGTAGATGTGCTGCCAAGCCGACTAAGGTTCGGACTACATAATGGGGCATAGTTGTTGAGTGATAAAGGAGGACCTCCTCCTCCGATAATAAACAACAGAAGTGATGTTAATGTCATGAGTTTATATAGCTTGATGTTGTTCTTGGGTGATGGGTATTCCATAGTCTTCCATAGTGCGTGTGTAGATGTTCATGGAATAATGAGCTGATAACCCATTCATTTTGTGAGTGTTATCTCTTATGAGAAACATACCGAACGGACAAAGTCGCTTCAGACATCTCCTATCGATGCCAAACCTCAATAACCTTTCACCTTTCACAACAACAACAACAAAAACAACAACAACATCATGATGTCCACCGCTACTATGCTACCGTTCGTCCTCCTTTTCTTCCTTTCAATGGTCCTACACGAACTGGCATTGGAATCAATCAATGTCGTTTACAGTCAACCGTAAGATAAACGTATAAAAATGAAGTCTGAAACTTTTATGCTATGAACAAATCTTCACTCATCACTGACGATACCTTTTTATCTTTCGTATACCGCAGTCCCTACTCATTCCAATACCTAACAAGTTCCATCACTTTATTTCAATTTGGATTTTGTGTCATACTTCCCACAGATACTATCTCAATAGCATTTGGGCGGGGAGATGTGATACGTAATTTTCCAAGGCAATGGAAAGAACTATTCGTTTATGTCAAGTTATCAGCTGTGGTATACGGTGCTACCGCACTTGCAACCAAAAGTTTGGCATATTCGGGTGTGACATATGTTACAAAAGTGGTCTTTAAGTCTGCAAAACTAATACCGACAATGTTAGTTGGTGTTATTATGGATGCACGAGCTATCAAGAAGGGGAATACAAATGTGAAAAAGCATAATTATACTGTTTGGGATTATGGATCAGCATTGCTATTATGTATTGGTGCTGCTGGATTTTGTATGTCACCAAAAGATTCTTCTGACAGTAGTGAAGAAAACTTGACAACAAGCACGCAAGGTCCGCATTGGATGGGGATATCATTACTGATAGGGAGTGTCTTTTGTGATGCATTTGTCCCAAACATTAGTGAACAACTTATGCAACAGGGTCCTACTAACACAATTAGTAGTATGACTCGCAAAGACAGTGGAGAAGATCTCAATGGTGACGAAGAAGTTGAACTGAAATCACTGCTGGCATCAAATTCAGGACCAAACAACAACAATGATAATCATGCAACTGCAGCAACATCAAAGAAGAAGGAAGGGGGGCTATCTTCAGCGTCACTTATGGTCAACACCAATTCGATAGGCTTTGCACTACTCTTCTTATCGACAGTCATTTCATCACAGTTGATACCTATTGTTTCCTTTATGGCGGTGCATCCTCACTTCTTACTATTACACTTGACTGTGGGATGTGGGTTAGGCACAGCGGTACTTGCGTACACAGAGCTAATTAAACGCTCGGGACCTGCATTCGCAGTCGCCGTGGCGACACTGAGAAAAGTGGTAACTGTGGTGTTATCATACATCATATTCCCGAAGGCAATGACAATAACGCACCTTGCATCATCTTGTTTAGTATTAGCGGGCGTTGCTGTGGGCTTTGCTGGAAAGAGACGAAGTAGACGGCAGACATAGCTCATTTATAGTAAGAATATAATACTGCAGAGTAGTCAACTACCGCTTCTTATTGTTTCGGCGTGATTTCTTTCCTCGCGTCTTGCTTTCCTTTACACCACCAGTAGTACCAAAAATTTGAGCTTGACTCAACTCCTCATCCACAGCAATCTGTTGCATCATGCGAATATTTGCAGTTAAATCGGAAATCTGAAGTTGTAAATCTTCATACATTTCATCAGAAGACTCGATCAATTTGGTTGTATCAATCCTTATTTTTTCCAACAAGTCCTTTGAGACTGTCTGCTCACGAAGTAACTTCTGAGATGTGGCACGATGCTTCGCTTCCTCAGTTTGCAACTCCAATAGCACCGAAGAAAGTTTGTCTACTTCCAAATTCAACCGTTCACAGTCCTTTTGTAATGCTTCGATTTCGCGAGCTTCCCTATCAGAGATCTGTGTCTCTTGTAGATGTGATGCAGCTAATTCAGCTTGTAATCGAGATATTTCGCCTTCGTAGTGCTGCGATTGGTCTTCGAGGGCACTTTGAAGGAGAGCCTCGTATTCGAGACTGATCATTGTTGATTTCTTTGGCGGCGGCGATGGTTTCGGCGCTAACGAAGTAGCATTACGTTGTCCGTGACAAGATACATCTGCGTCATCATAACTATCACACTTGAACTCACCAAACGATTCTTCTCCTTTCCAATGAGTATGATGCTCAGCAGTTCGTGTCAATGATGAATTGGTCCCTTGATAACTATCGGATCTGTCTATTAAAGAAGAAGCAACAAGCGACGACGACGAATAATCGCTCCCCTGTCTCCGTATTAAAGAGTCTGAGTTGCCCCACTTCATGGAAAGCACTGGACACTCCATCAAGTCCTTTCTATGTGCAAACGTACCACTGCCATAATCCCATATTCTCCCAGTTGCAAGTTCCAATGAAAAAGGATGTAACTCATCATTGTAATGCTGGGCAGCATGTTTCCGAGTATATCTGCCACAGCCAATGTAACCACATGTCAAGCACACCCACAAAGTTGAAGTCATACCACAATCATGACACATTAATGAAACATCCGCAGCATCATCTTCGCTTTGCTGCATTTGTAATGCAGACGTTGTAGCTGCTGTAGATGGTCTTGGTGATAATGTGAGAGAAGATTGTCGCTGCCACGTATGATTATCAGGGAGAGAATCCTTTTGTGATATAATATGACATATAATGCAGTAAGATGGAGGTGACCACGGTACAAACAATATCTCATTTCTACACGAATGTAACTCTCCGTCAATGTAGTGACCGCCACTTTCATGATGTAAATTGCTTGAGCAGTATTGAGAACAAGTATGTTTCGGTTTCAGGCTGGGCAGACCCAATTTGAATGGATCGATGCGGTTCAGACATACTGGACAGCTTGGAATGGCAGAGATTTGATTATCATGGCCAACGGAGTCATTGTTGTTGTTTGAAAGTATACTGACTGGGAATGCTTTTATTACAGACCAAGGAGCACTTGATGCAGTATCATGATTTAAAAGGTTGCTATAATGAAACATGATATCTTCACTACACCGATTGGAATCATTGTGATTTTGAGCCAAAAGCACAACGTCTGCAGGTAGATTGGTGGAAGTTATAACCTCTGTTACATATAATATTGTATCTCCGCCATCCTCTTCTTCAACAAGACAAGGATGTATAGATTTTCTTAGTTCTACTTCTGCATCTTTGAGCTTTTGTAATGAGTCCACATCATTGTTGAGTTTGTGATCGCCAGCTACATTTACGATGCCTGTTGTAAACGAATGAGGCACCAAAATTGCAAGCATCTTTGTGCTTTCGGCTGTTTTTGATGTCTCATAGTTAGTAGATGTGTCTCTACGACAGCAGTGTTCACCTTGACAGCGATAAATTCGAATAGATGTCGTTTTTCTTATGGAGATGGCTGATGTCCATAAGATTTCACAGGCATCTATTTGTGAAAAATCCAAATGAAAGCTATCAATAAAGATACCACTCATTTTCTTCACTACATTACCACGACCTACTGATGATAGCTGTTATCGTCCAACGTCCAATAAAGTCCATAAGAAGAGAGTTGTTTGCGTTAGTTGTTCGTTTGTGTTATGTTGTTTATTTTCACTCCATCCATCGTCGCTTTTTAGTTTTAGAGACTCCGCATCAATGGAGACATATCCATATCTTTTTGACTTTTGTTCTCCGAGATAGAGAGTCTCCGAGGAGTCTCCGAGGAGTCTCTAGAGTCTCAACGAGTATTACCATGGCGCCTCACTTCACCCAATCACTCCCGTTGTGCTATGGCCTCTCGGCAATAGGCGGCATATTAGAAGTGGGCAGTATCGCCGTCTTGGCAGTCCCCGATGAACGCGAAAAGGAAGGCATCGACATCCCGAGGTGGCTATCTCTCGTGACATTAGCTGCCAATGTGATCATGCAGCTGCTTGGCAGTATCTCAAGCAATTTGATAGCACCGTGGTTTGGTCCAGTTAGTATAGTTGCGCCAATCTATTTCAGTGCAACGCTGCTTTCAAATCTTGTTATATTTGGAATTATACTTGGGTTGGAATTCTTCGATCGAATAATGATAGTTGGAACATATGTGATTGTAGTGGGCACCGTCCTCCTACAAGTTGTTGGTCCAGGTATCCAAGACAGTCAAGATATTGGTGAATTGCTTTCACATTCTTATTCACTATTATGGTTTCTCTTTTTGCTATTGTCAATGTGTGTTTCAACTCTCTTCATGGTGACAAATATCAAAGAGTATGGGGAGTATAAACGCATTGCTATTCTACTCATTGCAAGATCTTCGTCGTATACATTGAACTTGACTGTGAGTCGAGCATTCCTATTGAATCCAGACTACTTTGTTCTAGTCAGTTTTATAGTGATCAAGGTTGTATCTGGTGCTATATACACGTATGCAATTGTAGTGCAATCAACTACAGTAAAACAAGCCAAGTTTGTTCCCTTGAACGCAACAACAATAATTTTGGTCAATGCAATTACAGGAGTAGTTATATGGGAAGACTCTAATGTGATTTCTTCATGGGTGGGATACATTTGTGTATTCCTTCTGTTTGCATTAGGTTGTGATCTGCTACTCTCTGCTGATCTATTGATTAATGACAATGCCAACCTGGGTAGAGCTAAGCTGATGCGTAAGTTCAAACTACAGAGATCTGCTGGCTCCAGGAATCTGTACTCAGACATTGCTGACTATGACGCTGAAATTGAAAATGGTAAGGATAAAGAGGCTGCCAATAGGAACGAAGTTTTACAAGCAAGCACGATGAGGTCGAGTAGAAGAGAGTCTACGAGGAGGGAAGCATGGAAGAAGGTTTTATCATCCGGAAATATTGGAGGATTGCATTAGTATCTTTGTGTAGCTTTGAAGTAGATGTGCTTTGTTTCCCGCTGTTGCCTTGAACATATGGCCTTGATACGGGTTTAGGGGGGCAGAAACGGGTCCTTTGTTAGCGCATTTTTTGCCACCAAAACTGCCACATCGCACACGCGCTTCCTCCCGCAATGGCGACGTCACCTACCTACCTCCCTATGAGCTCCCTATGTATTAGTGCTGCACTTCATTATTTTGTTAACTCCTAGATGGTAGAGAGAAAGGTTAACAGCATTGTCATACTTTTAGCCTAGCAAATACTTAAAACAAAGCATCACTCTCTAGAGCAGCATCATCATATGTCTCCACGAAACCAGAGCTATTCCTCAATGGAGGAAGAATCATCATCTCTTATCGATGATAGTAGTCACCACCACCATGCACTTAAAAAGATGGAGTTAAGGTCGTCTTCCTCCATTAGTGACATCGGTGATAGTGTATCTCCTTGGAAACGAAATGTCCTCATTGTAGCAATGTCAATGTTTCTGGTAGTTGTCGGAAAGAACATCATCCATTACACACGGATCAAATCTTCATCACTTCGGCCTATTGGCCCCTATCGACTTTTAGAGGCACAAGAAGGACACAATTTCTTTTCATTCTACGATTTCTTCGATGGACCTGATTCAATAGGTTCTGCAGGATACAACATGTATGTGTCGGAAGCGAAGGCGGTCAAGTTAGATATTGCCAAAGTGGTTACAGAAAAAGATGCTCTCTCTGGGGAACAAGTAGACTTTGTTCACATGTCTTCGTCTCCAACGAACAAGGGACCTCGTGATTCTGTCCGTCTTGAAGGAAAGCGTAGATTTGATCATGGTCTATTCATTTTAGATGTACGACATATGCCTGACGGATGTGGCGTTTGGCCAGCATTCTGGCTTACAGATGAGGCGGCATGGCCAAGGAATGGAGAAGTCGATATATTGGAAGGTGTTAATGGACAAACTGTCGCCAAGACTGCTCTTCATACCTCTGATCAGTGCGACATGTACGCACATGTTTCACCAAAGTCCATGTCAGGCGACTGGGAATGGGTGACAGGTATCCCAAACCAATTCACTGGCGTGCCAGACTTCAAGACTGCCAAACCTGCTGACAATTGTTGGGTTATGGCGCAACATCAGTGGGCCAATGAAGGTTGCACTGCTGTACATAATCGTAATGACACTTTGGGAGCACCTGTGAATGACAATGGTGGTGGTGTCTATGTCTTGGAGTGGGATCCTGAAAACAGGGTAATGAAGTCGTGGGTATTTAGCCCCATCGGAGATATGCCACAGAACTTGATCGATGCTATTGATACAGCAGGATTGAAAGATACATCAAAACAAGTTATGCCTGACCCTCATTCATGGGGAATTCCATACGCAAGGTTTGCAGTTGGAAAAAACACAGGCTGTTCTGCCGATCATTTCAGGAACATGCGCATTGTCTTTAATCTGGCTTTCTGTGGAAACGTGAGCGGTAATCGGTTCACAAGAGAATGTCCTGAACTTGCTGCGAAGTTCAATGTTACAACCAAGCAAGGTGTGAACGACCCAGTGTTGACATGTAATGCGTATATTGAATCAAATCCTGATGAGTTGGACGAAGCGTATTGGAAAATACGTGGCGTCTATGTTTATGAACGTGAGTTGAGAACGCCAAAGAAGACGACTCATGAGGAGAAGAAACAATAGATTGTTAATTAGTCACTGTCTTAAATATTTGTTACATGAGTATGAAAGTGTTTTATCTTGAGACATCGTTACAACGAGTAAACTTCGAGTAAAGTTGTTGATCCAAAGCCTTGTGTGAGGTAGATACATCAGCGACAAAGACTCCCGACTACAAAGTAACTTTGAGGGGACGATCCGAAATCCGAACCGGAAAAAATGAACTCTTTATTTATGTGATGCCGTCGTGTAATGGTATGGCGTATCATCCGCTAGCCGACCTACTCGGAAACCAAGTATAACAATCTTAGCATATCATCTTTTGTGGTGGTGACATCAGTTCACAGCGTTTTGTCGCTTCACTTTCGCATTCCGACAATATCGTATCAAAAAAATTTGACAACAAACTCATAACATTATGTCATCGTTGAAATTCCGATCCATTTACTCCGCCTCTATCGACAGTGCAGAATCACAATGTGGTTTGCCACCAAAAGCAGAATCTTGGAAAGCTGTATCTGTGCCCGAGGCAGAAGCTGTATCTGCAGATATTGATGGCAATGGAACACAAGATAGTTTTGATGATGAAAAAGATCCCAAATCAAATAAGGATGCTGTCAAGGAGCATAGGGGTGATCCTATTCAACTTCCAGACTCTACACACACATTATTCTTTACTTCGAATATACTTTCGCTACCTGGATTCTTTGCCTTGGGGGTCGCTACGCTTAGCGTTGGATGTCTCGCCCTTGCACTCATTAACGCCCTTGAGGGGGGGAGCTCATACAATCCAGTCAATATTCCTGAAAACGTAACATCTGCTACTCGAGGCGCACAATACCTCTCTATTTTTGTAGCTCTTCTTATGGAAGAAGGTAAGTGCAATTGATTTATGCCATTGGATTTCTCCTAAGTATTATGTAGTCCTAACTCATCCCTTGATCACCTGCAGAAATTCCAACCGGTTTAGCCCAACTGCGACTAATCACATTTGGAGCCCTTCGCCAAGTCTGTCCGAAAGCCTGTTACAGGAGGTTTTGTGCTGTCAACGTTTTTCG
>JACLAB010015415.1_pt1 | contig 19671 bp, 23 predicted proteins | sample 8027921 | NCBI WGS metagenome assembly JACLAB01 (sample SAMN15725117, study PRJNA655200) | protist metagenome | isolation source: fluorescence activated cell sorting (FACS) single amplified genomes of... | place: USA: West Boothbay Harbor, Gulf of Maine | collected 2000-07-19 | reverse complement strand
AGTAACCTTATAGATATATTTTTAGAACGCTCTTGGCAAAAAAAAGAAGATAGACTAACCAACAAACAATGAACGACATGGTAGCAATCATAACCGAGCTAGGTTTCCCTATAGCTGCCGCCCTAGGTCTAGGTATGTTTGTTTGGAAGTTAATCAATAGAATTATTGATGGCATGGAAACTAAACTTGACACCCTAGACGACAAACTCAATGGTACTCTTGCCAACCTAGAAGATAGACTAGGCACAAAACTAGACACACAACATAGTATATTGGTTGCTCTTATAGATAGAGTGCGTAGTTTAGACAATGAGATAATTAGACAAGACACTATGATTAAAACTATACTTGGTGTACCGCAATTAATTAATAGCGACAAGATTGCAAAGGCAGGTAGAGATGACAAAAGAAAAGATTGATAGAGAAGAAGCAGTCAAAGTAAGAATATTTGCTTGGTTGATGCTTACAGGTTTAATTATGTTTGCATTTATCATTGCACAGAATTTACATTCAGACGAAATGGTACACAAGTTTAAATCACCATCATTCTCTGGCATTGGCACATCTGCACATTACCTTACTATTGAGAACCAACAGTACACTAGGAAGATGACTGTAAAAGCAGAACTCAAAGCAATACAAGACGAGATAGAAAGAGACAAAGAAAACACAACACTAGCTAGATTTATTCGTAACCTAGAGTCAAGAATCTATGCACAACTATCAAGACAGTTAGTAGAGAACCTGTTTGGAGATACTGCAAGTGATAGTGGTGTCCTAGAGTTAGAAGGTAATAGGATAGAGTATAATGTTGTAGACGGCATAATAACTTTAAACATTACAGATTCAGATGGTAACACGACAACTATATCTCTCCCTATCGGTAGCTTTACTTTCTAGCTGTGCGTTAATAGTAGATCCCTTAGAAAACAACTTACCACCATTCCAAAAGATAGAAAAAGCAAAGATAGATTCTCTGCTTGTTCCTGATCTTGCGAACATAAAAACATCTAACGAAAAGAAGCCAGTCGTAGCTATCTACGCAGGTTCTTTTACAGACCAAACAGGACAAAGAAGAAGCAATAGTAACTATGCAACCTTCTCGTCAGCAGTAACCCAAGCACCAGACGCATACTTAATTAGAGCCTTAAAACACGCAGGTAGTAACTATGATGGTTTCTTTGAAGTAGTAGAGCGAGTAGGTTTAGACCATGTAACTAAAGAGCGTCAAATCATTAGAAGTGCTAGACAACAAAACAAAAACAAACAGAAGCTACCAGATTTATTGTTCGCTGGTTTGATAATGCAAGGTGGCGTGATATCATATGAAAGTAATATAAAAAGTGGTGGTGCAGGAGCTAGATACTTAGGCATAGGAATGTCTAGGCAGTTTAAGCAAGATACTGTAACCATATCTTTAAGAACTGTATCTGTAAGTACAGGTAAAGTGTTACTAGAAGTATTAGTAACCAAAACGATACTAAGTGCATCTATCGATCAAGATATATTTCGTTTTATTACTGACAGCACCGAACTAGTAGAAATAGAGAACGGATTAGTCAGAAACGAGTCAATCAATATAGCACTACAAACAGCAATAGAAACTGCTGTGCTACAAACAATAAGAGAAGGAACAACCAGAGGATATTGGAAGATTGATGAACAAAAATGACGCATATGTAGTAAGTTACTACAGTTTATTAGGAGTATTATTTTTTAGCTTAAATGCTTACTCCGCAGACAACGAAATATATGTAGACCAAAGTGGTTCTACAGCTAACATAAATTTAGAACAGCTAGGATCATCTAACATTATTGGTGGTCTAAATTCTGTCGCAGGAACGCTAACAGCACTAGACCTTGATGGCATAAACCTAACACTAGACATAAACCAAATCGGTAATACCAATAAGTTTCTTGGTGATATCTACGGAGATAACGTAACAGGATTCTTTGAGTTTGATGGAGATGGTAATAACTTTACTATACAAGGCGACCCAGATAATACTTATGGTATAGATAACTCTGATTACAATGTTGATGTTACTGGTAACTCTAATACATTTACATTAGATACAGGAACAACAGCTCTAGCATCTGGTCTTGACCTAGACTGGATTATTAACGGGGACGGCAACACTTTTGATTTTGATATAAACTATGATGGTGCTACTAACTATGTAGATGTAGATGGGGATAGCAACACAGTAAACTTTACAGGAAGTGGCTATGCAGGAGGATATTTCTACCTTGACCAAACAGGAAATAGCAGAACATTCAATATCATCCAGTCGTCAACTCTCGCTGCTGATTGGTTACAGATTAATTCTACTGGGTCTAACGGGACTGTTTGTGTCGTTCAAAACGATGGCGGAGTCTCAACCAGCTGTTGACGTAGGAAACATATCTGAATTAACAGGTTCTGCTAGTGTTTTTAGGGAAAAGCCTTATAATGCCGAGCTAGAATTTGACATCCAACAGAACGATGAAGCTATAACGACTAATGGTCGTATGGCTATTACTTTCTTAGATGATTCAAAAGTAAAATTAACAGAAAACTCGCAGCTGACTATTGATGAGTATATCTTTGACCCCAATCCCAGTAAATCTAAAATGGCTATTACCTTTGGTCTTGGTACGGCTAGATTTATTACTGGTAATCTAAATAAGATAGATAAAAACAATATAGATCTTAAAACCCCTACAGCAAACATAGCAATACGAGGTACTGATTTTACAGTTACAGTTGACGAAACTGGCAGGTCCTTGCTAATACTTTTACCAGATGAGTTTGGTATATCTAGTGGCGAGATACTAGTAACAACCGCAATGGGTACAGTAACCCTAAACAAACCTTACCAGGCTACAACTGTAGATGTCTTTGAGAAACCGCCAAGCTCGCCAGTAATCTTAGACCTATCACTAGAACTTATAGACAATATGCTTATTGTCAATCCACCTAAAGAAGAGGTGGTCATAGAAGAATCCATACAAACCAAAAAGAAAAACATACTAGACTTTGATGGTTTAGATGAGGACTTTTTAGAAGAGGATTTCCTAGACGCAACAAAAGAACTAGAGTTTACAGAGCTAGATATAAACTACCTAGATGTAAACTTCTTAGAGGACTTGCTAGATGTTATAGATGCACTACAAGAAATACAACAAGAGGATCAGTTAGCTCAAGATGCCACATCTACCAATATAGTTGGCACACAGTTAGGACAAGACTTATCCACACAGATAACATCTTTTATAACAGGGCAAACGCTAACGCTTATGCGTAGTGTTAGCGATACAGCTAGATTGGATATAGATACCTCTGGTAGTTATACTGTTATCTTTATACAAGATGGAACATCTAATATTATTAAAATAAATGGTGGTACTGGCAGTACTATCAAAATCACTCAAAGTAATTAATGAAGCGAATACTATTCACAATACTTATAATACTAGTATTGCCTTTGTTATATCAGTCAACACCAACAGAAATACTAAAGCTAAAAGTATTTGACTATCTTGTGCCAAAGCAAGATCCTTCTGGTTACTTTACTATTCTTAACATAACCGAAGAAGATATAAACACAGAAGGTGGTTGGCCTATACCTAGGCAAAGGCTAGGAGAAATACACAAAGAGATTATGGATGCTGGTGCTATGGGTGTGGGTTGGGTTGTAAGCTTTCCGCATCCAGATAGATTTGGTGGGGATAAGATTTTTAAAGAATCCTTCTTACATGGTACATCTATTTTGGCTTCGTTTGAATACCCAAATCAAATATACCCAAAAACAGTTGGTACTGTCATCAAAGGTCCTGATGTTGGTGGTATGCTTTCCGAGGGTGTAGTACAGAATACTCACAACCTTAGAACTAACTATATAAAAGAAGGTATATCTGCTGCACCCACCGATCTTGATAATCTTGTCAGACGAATACCACTACTACTAAAAACACCAAATGGTTATGTTTCTTCTTTTGGTACAGAAGTGTTAAAAGTATTAACAGGTGCTAAAACTTACATTATCACTACAAATGATAATGGTATACAGGAAATATTAGTTAGAGGAATACCACCAGTCAAAACAGATAACCTTGGTCGTAAATGGATTAGTTGGGTTGATACACCACAAACAGATTTAAAAGAAATGAATGTTGCAGGTAAGTTTGTATTTCTTGGAATTACAGCACCAGGAATCATGCCACAAATCGCAACTCCATCTGGATTATTAGAGCCACACAAAATTCAAGCAGCATTATCGGAGTCAATTCTTATAGAAAACTCTCCAAGGATTCCAGAATGGTCTTTGGCTGCCGAAATTGTGATTTTCGGAATTTTTGTGTCGTTGACATGGCTTGTAATCCATTATCTCAATATAGTTAAGGGCGTAAGCTTAGTTATAATTTTGCTCTTCACCACAAGCCTCTTAGAAGCTTATAGCGTTTACAAAGGTGTTTTATTGGATTTTACATGGACTTTTGTATGTCAAATCTTAGTTTCTACTATTGCTTTCTATTTAAGCTACAAAAAACAACATAAATTACGCCAACAAATAAAAAAACAGTTTGAACATTATCTTGATCCAAGACAAGTGAAAGAATTACAAGATAATCCAGACTTACTAAAACTTGGTGGAGAAAAAAGATATTGTACATTTTTGTTTACAGATGTTCGTGGTTTTACATCTTTGTCCGAAACTTTAGAACCAGAAGAAGTAACAGAGATTATGAACAAGGCTTTGACAGTCCAAGTTAATGCTGTACAAAAATTAGGCGGTATGACAGATAAGTTTATTGGCGATGCTGGTATGTTTATATTTAATGCGCCACTAGATCTAGAAGACCATGAAAAGAAAGCTGTTCAAGCTGCAATAGATATAAGAAAAGGTATGGCAGACGCTAACTTAGGCATAGAGATAGGTATAGGTGTAAATACTGGTTATGCGGTTATAGGAAACATGGGGTCTGACACAAGGTTTGACTACTCTGCTATAGGCGATGCGGTCAACACAGCAGCACGTTTAGAGTCAGCAACTAAGGAAGCAGGAGTTGACATACTTATTGGCGAGGCTACAATTAAGAAAACACAGAATGGTGTTTTTCACAAAAAAATATACGTCAAAGGAAAAAAGAAACCATTGAAGGTATATACAATAAAAGAGGAACTATAATGCCAAAAGGAAAAGGAACATACGGAACTAAAGTAGGTAGGCCACCAAAGAAAAAAGCTAAGAAAAATAAAAAATGATTGATAAATTAATAGGTCCAGTAAGCGACATAGTTAATAAGTTAATACCCGACAAGGATTTACAAGCTAAGTTAAACCATGAACTCAAAACTGAATTACATAAAGCGAATATGGCTCAAGTTGAGATTAATAAAATTGAAGCTAGTCATAAGTCTTTATTCGTTGCGGGATGGCGGCCGTTTGTTGGCTGGACTTGCGGTATTGCTCTTATGTACCATTTTCTATTACAGCCTATTATTATCTTTGGACTCTCCGCAGCTGGAATCACTTTTATATTACCATCCTTTGACATGGGATCATTAATGACTGTATTAATGGGTATGTTAGGACTTGGTGGATTAAGAACTTTTGAAAAAACTAAAGGAGTTGCAAGATGAGTTGGGATAATTTCACATTAGAAGAGTTTGCTTGTAAGCATTGTGGAGAAAACAAAATAGAACACGAACTTATAGATGAACTGCAAAAGCTTAGAACTGATTGTGGTTTCCCTTTTAAGATTACAAGTGGTTACAGATGTGGCGACCATCCTATAGAAGTGAAGAAATCTAAACCAGGCACACACGCACTTGGATTAGCAGCAGACATAGGCGTAAGAGGCAAGCAAGCTTTAGAAATATTATCAAAAGCAAGAAATTATGGTTTTACTGGTGTTGGAGTCAATCAAAAAGGTGGAGCTAGGTTTATACATTTAGACATATCTAAAGACTCTGATGGTAGACCAAGACCGCATATTTGGAGTTACTAATGGAACTAGATGGTATGATGTTTTGGAATATAGTAATGACATTAGTATTTGCTCCAATCATACATGGTATAAGAACCAACGCGACAGAATTAAAAAGAATTGATATACTGCTTAATAAGACCCGCGAAGAAGTTGCAAAAGATTATGTAACTAAAAACGAACTTACAATAAGTATAGACAGGGTTATAGATCGTTTAGATAAATTAGACGAAAAAATGGACAAATTAATTACAGGTTAACATGGCAATAACACTAGACCCATCAGAATATATAGCAGCATTAGGCGACTTAAATCCCTTAGTAAATGATAGTATGGGTGGCATGCAAGGCGTTGATATTTTAAATCAATTCGCTGGCGGCGGAGGTGGCAGCTACAATATTCCTAATGGTGGATTTGCTAGACCTGTTGCAACAACAGACCCAACTTACAGTAGTGGTTATGACTATGCTCGTTCTATAGCTGGCGGTATGCCAATGTCACAGGTTATTGCACCAGGCGTAAGTTATTCTCCAGAACAACCAAGTGGTTATACACAAGCAGATCTAAATATAGCTGCTGGTATGACTCCACCTCCACCCCCTCCACCACCTGTATATCAACAGCCTGACGACCCTAGTTTTTTTGGAACTGGTATCGGCGGCGTAACAATACCTGGTGGAAGAAGAGATAAGATGCCTCCACTAAGAAACATCTTTGATAATTTAGGTGGCGGTAAAAGTGGCCCAGGATATGACTCTATTGGTATGCCTACTGTTGGAAATGGACCAGGTTTTTTTGATCCAAACTATTCTTTAGATAAATTAAATATTGATAAATACAGAACCAAAGTCCCCGCAGAGCAAGAGGTACAAGTACCACCACAAGAGTTTAACATAGAGCAGATTCGTCAAGATATAGCTGATTCAGGAATAGACTTTACTAACTTGTTTGGTTTGCCACAAGCACCAGACTTGTCACAGTTTGTAACTAAAGATGATTTACCTAATGGTAGAGATTTTTCTGTAGACCAATTAAACCTTCCAGATTTCAATGAGTTTGCATTAAGAAAAGATTTGCCTGTTTATCAAGAACCAGATTTATCAGGTTTTGCAAGAATAGAAGACTTGCCTACAGTACCTACATTTGATAGAGAATCTTTAATTAGAGATATTAGAAGTGGGATTGATATACCAAAACCACCATCAATAGACAGACAATCGTTGATAGAAGATATAAGAAGCGGTATCGAATTACCAGCTTACCAAGCTCCCGACCTTTCTGGTTTTGCGAGAATAGAAGATTTGCCTACGTTTAATCCAGACGAGCTTAGGCAGGATATATTAATGTCTTTACCTGAACAGAAGATGCAAGACTTATCTGGTTTTATGACACAAGATGATATTAACAAAGCTATAGCTGGTATAGACATGCCTACTTATCAAGCTCCAGACTTATCTGGTTTTGTGACTCAAGCAGATATTAATAAAGCTATCTCTGGAATTAATATGCCAACTTATGAACAGCCAGACCTATCTGCGTATGACACAAGAATTGCTGAATTAGAACAAAGTTTAGCAGCGTTACAACAACCAACAGGCGGTAGGTTTTCAGTAAACCAACCACAAGTAAGAGGATTATTCTAAATGTCAGTAACACACGAAGAAGTAGTTAAAGCTGCACAAGCAGAACAAATATTAAGATCTGATGTTTTTAAAGAAGCAATAGAAAATTTAAAACAAGAATATATAACACATTGGTTAAACTCAAGAGAGATAGCTGATGTTAATGCTAGAGAAGATATCCACAGGTCATTATTACTATTACCAGAAGTCGAAAGGCATCTGCGTATCATTGCCGAGAAAGGCAAGCTCACACAAGCCAATATTAACAAAATTAGAAATATTGGTTAAACCTTCCCTTTTTACACATTATTAAGCTAAAATACTCTTAAATACATAAGGAGTATTTATTATGGCAATAACGGATAAACCGACTGCTTTACAAACTGATAAGGAAATTACTGCCTCGATGTTTGAAAGTTTTTTAACCCCTGAAGAGGATAAGGTTGAAGAAGCGGTCACAGAAACAGAAGAAGTAGTAGAAGAAGTCATTGAAGATGAATCTGAATTTGTTGATGAAGAAATTGATCAAGAAATTGCAGATGAGTTGGAAGATGACGATGAAGAAGAACTGGATGAAGAACACACCGATGTTGAAGAGGAAGCTCCGCAACTTCAAACATTTACTGTAAAGGTAGATGGCCAAGAGGTAGAAGTCACGCAAGAGGAACTCGTCAATGGATATTCTCGTCAGCAAGATTATACGCGTAAAACACAAGAACTCTCTCAACAGCGTAAGACTATTGAGCAGCAGCAAGCAGAGTTAGCGCAAAGAGATGCGATTTATTCGCAGTTGTTACCGAAGATGGAAGCCCAGTTAAAGGGCGAATTGGCTAACGAACCAGATTGGAACACTTTGTATGAAGATGATCCTGTTGGTTATGTTCGCGAAAAGCAACTTTGGGATGAAAAGAAAGAAAAGCTAACTGCAGTTAGTGCTGAACAACAAAGGCTTCAACAAGAAGCACAAGTTAAACAGCAAGCACAAATTCAACAAATAGTTGAATATGGTCAGCAGAAGCTTTTGGAAATTATCCCTGAATGGCAAAATCAAGAGATTGCGTCACAAGAAAAAGCAGCTATTAGCGAATATGCCGTGAATACTTTAGGTTATACACCTCAAGAAATTCAACAGGTTTATGATTATCGTGCATTGCTTGGTTTAAGAAACGCTTGGTTAAACTCTAAAACAGTTGAAGCCACGAAGAAGAAACCAACACAAAAAGCACCAGCAAGAGTGGCTAGACCTGGAACGACTAACCGACCTAAATCGGCAGCACCAGCGAAGAAAGCAAAACAAACATTAGCAAAAACTGGAAGAGTCCAGGATGCTGCTAAAGTTTTTGAACAATTTTTAAAATAATTTTATTTATACAGGAGTATAAGAATGGCTAAAGTAACTAACGCCTTTGACACATATTCGGCAACAGCTGACAGAGAAGATCTAAGTAATATCATTTACAACATCTCTCCAATGCAAACACCATTTATGTCATCAATTGGTAAACGAAATATTAAAAACGTAGTGTTTGATTGGCAGACAGAAGCGTTACCTACACCTAGTGCTGCTGGTCAGTTAGAAGGTTTTGAACTATCAAGATCTACTGCTACAGCTACAACTAGAGTAAGTAATGTTGCAATGATCTCAAAAAGAGATGCAACTGTAACTGGCTCACAAGACGCTTCAGACCCAGCTGGTAAGAGATCAGAAATGGCTCACCAACTAGCTATTATGTCAAAAGCATTAAAAAGAGACATGGAAGAAGCTCTTTGTCAAAATGGTGCTAAAACAACTGGAGACGCTACAACAGCTAGGGTAACTGGTGGTTTTGAATCATGGATTACATCTAACGACTCAAGAGGTGCTGGTGGTGCTTCAACAGGTGGTGGTGCAGCTCCAACAGACGGAACTCTTAGAGACTTAAGCGAACAGCTACTAAAAGATACTCTACAACTTTGCTTTGAGAATGGCGGAGAGCCTTCAATGGCAATTTGTGGACCACATAACAAACAAGTTATTTCTGGTTTCACAGGTAGAACTCAAGCTAGACAAATGATTGATGCAAATACTGTAGAAGCTTCAGTATCTGTATACTCTTCTGACTTTGGTGAACTAAAAATCGTTCCATCAAACAGATCAAGAGAAGAATCATTACTATTAGTAGATCCAGAGTTTGCTAAAGTATCTTACCTAAGAGACTTTAAAACTGTTGATATTGCTACAATAGGCGATGCTGAAACTAAGATGATTGTTGTTGAGTATGGGTTAGAAGTATCTAACGAAGCTGCTCACGGAATCGTTGCTGACTTAAACGTATCATAGTTTAGTCAATAAGCTTAAAGGGAAGTTTCGGCTTCCCTTTTTTTTGTGCTAAAATCTGTCTATGGCAAAGACTACATTAATAGATCACAAGAAAGGTTATAAGTCTGTATTCGCAACAGAAGATGATAAAGTTGTGTATCATACAAAACAGGATATACAGCCAACATTAGACTATGTAAAAACACTTTCTGAATATACGCCTGGTAAAGATTTACGCCATGTTGCAGAAATACCTATGGTAGTATATCAAAGAGCAGTCCGAGAAGGATGGGCGCAAGATTCTGCACAATGGAAGAAATGGCTAAACCATTCAGATAACAAACCATTTAGAACATGGAAAGGTAAAGTATGACATACGATGAATTAAAAACTAATATTGGAAACTTCTTAAACAGGTCTGATTTAACAGATCAACTTGACTTCTTTATTGATGCAACTGAATCAGAGTTTAATAGAAGATTAAGAAACAAAAACATGGTAAAACGTGCAACTGCTACAGCAGATGGACAGTACATGAGTTTACCAACTGATTGGTTAGAAGCAATCAATGTAGAAATAACATCAAACGACTTCAGACCATTATTCCAACAATCCTTAGAGTCACTAGATGTATACAGAAAGGCTAATAATAATGTTACTGGTCAACCTATTTACTATGCGATTGTAGATAACTCATTAGAGTTAGCACCTACCCCTGACTCAAGTTATACGCTACAATTAACATACTATGGCACTATAGATGCACTAAGCAGTTCTAATGCAACGAACTTTATATCCACAGGATATCCAGATGCTTACTTGTATGGTGCTTTAAAACACGCTTCTATCTATCTAATGGAAGATGAAAGAGTGCCGTTATTTACAGCACAATTTGAGAAAGCATTAGAAGAGATGAGAATGGAACAAGAGAAAGCAGAATTTGGCAAAGGATCTCTAATGCAAAGAAGAAGAACTTATGGCAAGTCTGGTAAAAACATTTATTATTGGAATAATAATTAGGAGACAATATGGCTGGATTTAGTGATTACTTAGAAGATAAAGTATTAGACCATGTATTTGGTGGTAATGCTTATACTGCACCAGGAACATTATATGTTGCTTTATATACTGTAGCACCAACAGACACAGGTGGTGGTACTGAAGTAACTGGCGGTTCATACGCAAGACAATCAGGAGCATTTACTGTTTCTGGAACAAACCCAACACAAGCTACTAATTCAGCTGCAATAGAATATCCAACAGCTACAGCTGATTATGGAACTGTAGTTGCAGTTGGTATTTTAGACGCTTCATCAAGCGGCAATCTATTAGCTTATGCAAACTTAACAACATCTAAGACTGTAAGCACAGGTGATGTATTTAGATTTGATGCTGGCGATTTAGATATAACATTAGCTTAACAACATGGCCTCAATAGGCTACGGATATGGTGGATATGGGAAGTCCCATTATGGTACTCCCGTTTTTCAATTTGGCGATGCCACCATACAATCAACATCAGGATTTTCTGCTGAATCATCTGTAAAAAGATTTGCTTCAGCAACTATTGCCTCAACATCAGATGTCACAGCAGTTGGCATTATTATCAAACTTGGTGCTTCTACACTAGCACAAACATCTAACTTTACTGGTAATGGAGAAGTAGTTAAATTTGCTGCTTCTACCATAAGCGCTGTATCTGGTTTTGATGCAATCGGTAGACAAATAGATCGTGGACAAGCAGTCATAAGTGCTGTATCTAGTGCGACAGCTACGGGCAGACAAATAGACAGAGGTGTTGCAGTCATATCAGCAACATCTGGATTTACTGCTGTAGGAACACAAATAGACTTAGGTTCTGCAACAATAGTTGCTACATCTAGCGTAAGCGCAGTACCAACTAAATTAATACCAGGCGCAGCTACATTATCAGCAACATCTGGTATGACAGCCACAGGTCATCAAATAGATCGTGGTATAGTCTTTGGTCCAGCAGTATCAGACATGACTGCTACTGGTAGGTTTACTATAAGTGCTGTAGCTACATTACAAGCTGTAAGTGGCTTTGATGCAGTAGGACATCAGATAGATAGAGCATCATCTACAATTGAACAATTAAGTGGATTTAATGCTATCGGTAGTCTAAAATGGGAAGATATAATTGTTCCTGATGAAACATGGACAGAACAAGATATAGTAGCAGATACCTGGACAAACCAAGCGAACCCAGATACATCATGGACAGATTTACAAACAAGTACAACATGGGAAGATCAATCTAATCCATCTACTACTTGGAATGAATTAGGCGAACAAGACGCAGCTTAAAGGATAAAATTTTATGGCAGATACATTTACAACGAATTTAAACTTAACCAAACCAGAAGTAGGAGCATCTACAGATACTTGGGGAACAAAGCTAAACGCTGACCTTGATACTGTTGACGGATTATTTAGCTCTACTGGTACTTCGGTAGCTATGAATCTAGACGGAGCAGTTATAGACAGCTCTGTTATTGGTGGTACTACAGCAGCCGCAGGATCTTTCACAACTCTATCAGCAAGTACATCTATCACAGGAACACTAGCTACAGCAGCTCAACCTAATATTACAAGTGTTGGTACTCTTACAGGTTTAAATGTTGCAGCCACAGCCACAATGGATGGGTTGGATGTTAATGGAACAATAACATCTTATGGTTTAAATTTTGATGTGTCAGATGGTGTTGAGATTAATGCATTAGAGTCTATTGTTTTTGATATTGATTCAGACAATAATCAAACAGGTCGTGTATTTCAAGTTAAAGCAAATAATTCAACTGCTCTAATGACAATTACTGAAACAGGAAATGTTGGAATTGGTACGAGTAGTCCTGCAAGAACTTTTGAAGTTAATAGTGGTACAGCTAACGCTGTTGCTCGTTTTGAAAGCACAGACAGCAGAGCTTTAATAGAATTTAAAGATAATGCAGGTACAGCATCAATAGGAAATATTGGAACTAATTTAACTTTCTTCCCTGATAATGTAACACAAGCCATGACCATTGATAGCTCTGGAAATCTGCTTGTGGGTACTACTGCTTTAACTCCCGGCAATGGTAATACTGATACGGGTCTTTTACTGAAAAATGATGGAAGATTCTTTGCAAGTAGTGCAAGTAATAGTCAGTTTAACAGAAACTCAGATGGAGATATTGTCACCTTTAGACAATCAGGAAATTCAGTTGGAAGTATTGGTACTTTAGGTGGTCATCTAACAATAGGTAATAGTGATACAGGTATCATTTTTCAAGATGGTGAAGATAATATTCAACCTCTTAATTTAACAACCAATGCTGCAAGAGATGCTGCTATTGATTTAGGAAGTTCTAGCAACCGCTTCAAAAACCTCTACCTTTCAGGAACTCTAACTAACGATGGAACTGGTGGTATATCCATCGACACTTCAGGCAATGTTGGAATTGGAACTGGTAATCCTACATACAAACTTGTATTAAGAGATGACAGCACAAGTGCTTATCCTCTTTCTTTAGAAAATAACAACATAGGTACAGCAGGAGTACATACAGGTATACGTTTTGGTTACGCAGGTGGTTCTTATCAAAAAGGTGCAATAATTTTTGAAAGTCAAGATGCAAATGGTAGAGGAAAAATGTACTTCGCTATGGAAGGAGCAGCTAACTCATCAAATGCTGATGAGACAGATGCCAAAATGACTATAGATTATTCAGGCAATGTTGGAATTGGAACGACTAGTCCTTCAGGCGTTTTAACCAGTTATAAGTCCGCTAATTCTGACCCAGTATTAGGTCATTTCTACAACGATAACGCTGGTACAGCAACAGAAGCAACTGTTTATATAACTAATAGTTCAGGAATTAATGATGGATTATTCCTAGAAACTACAGGTGCATCATTTACAACTGCAAGTGGTTTTGTACAAGATAGTGGTGTAATTGGTACTGGCACAGGTGCAAGTGGTGGATTGTCAATAATGACAAGAGCCAATGCAGACATGAGATTTTATACTAATGGGCATACTAATGAACGCATGAGAATTGATAGCTCTGGAAACGTTGGAATTGGAACGAGTAGTCCTAGTGTTCCTTTAACTGTTCAAGCAGATAGTGGTTCTTTAGGTATACAGTTAAAAGGAAGGTCATCTAACAATGTTGGTTATTTACAATTTAGCAATAATGCTGGTTCTACATCATCTTATATAGGAAGTGATGGTAGCTATATAGCGTTTGAATCAGGTGCAGCAGAAAGAATGAGAATAGACTCATCAGGAAATGTTGGAATTGGACTTACAGCACAGTCAACTAATAAATTGGAAGTATTTGGAAATATACAAGTCAATGCTGGTTATGGAAAAGGATTTTTATTAAACGATAATAACAAAATAACAAGAGAAAATGGCGGTATGGCATTTACCACCAACAGTGCAGAACGCATGAGAATTGATTCTTCAGGTGCTTTAGCTATTAATGGCACAAACGATGCACTTAATGGACTGGTAAATGGAAGAGGACATGTATTTAGAGCTAATGGTGAGTCATTTCATAGTATGAATGATTCTGGTGGAGCTAATACTCTACACGTTTATGATTTTGCTGATTCTACTTATAGGTTTTATGTTGGTGCTGCTGGTAGTATTGCTGGTAATATTTATGCAACTAATACTTCAATTACTGGACTATCAGACGAAAGATTAAAAGAAAACATAAAAGACTTAGAAACTGGTTTAACAGAGGTAATGGCATTACAACCAAGAAGATTTGATTGGAAAAATGGTGATGCACAAAATGTAGCAGGTTTTATAGCTCAAGAAGTAGAACATGTTTTACCTGAATTGGTTGGGGATTATAAACATGAAGAGCTTGACGATTGTAAATCTTTAAAAATGGGAGACATAATTCCAACATTAGTCAAAGCTATACAAGAACAACAAACACAGATTGATGCCTTACAATCTGAAATTAATAACTTAAAAGGAGAATAATTATGGCAAATACATATACATGGGATTGTAAAACAGTAGATACATATCCAACACACGACAGTCATTCAGACGTTGTTTACAACGTACATTGGCGATTAAACGCAGAAAGCGATCAACAAGATGCTGAAGGTAATAACTACGCAGCTTCGTCTTATGGCACTCACAGCGTTAATGCAGATGACATCTCAAGCTTTGTACCTTTTGCAGATCTTACCAATGACACAGTTACTGGTTGGGTTACAGCAGGTATGGGCGAAGATGAAGTAGCTAGTCTAAAAGCTGGACTAGATGCACAAATCGCATTACTGATTACACCAACATCTGTTACTAAAACAATAGGTTAAAAATGGCACTATTGCCTGTAACTCCGCCAGCTGGCATAGTCAACAACGGAACTGACTATGCTAACAAAGGTCGTTGGGTTGACGGGAATCTCGTGCGTTTTGAAAATGGCTATCTTAAGCCTATCGGTGGTTGGTCTAAACTAAAAACTACAGCACTAGACGGAGAACCTATAGGTATGTATGCCTATAAGGACAACCTAGGTGCTTCTATTTTAGCTGTTGGTACAAGACAAAAAGTTTATGTCCTATACGACAACGCTTGGATTGATATAACACCAGTTGGCTTTGTAAATGATGCCTCTAATGATCCTCTTGGTTATGGTGCATACCACTATGATGTAGAAGATTATGGCGATGCTAGAAGTCAATCTGGATTACCTCTTGATACAGGTCATTTCTCTTTTGACAACTGGGGAGAGGATTTAATCTTCTGTTTTTCTGGCGATGGTAAAATATACAAGTGGAGGCCAGTTTCAGGCGGAACAGCTGATACCATAGGTACAGTTGTAACTAACGCACCTACAGGCTGTCAGGCTGTCCTAGTAACTAATGAAAGGCACTTAGTTGCTATTGGTTCTGGTGGCGACCCTAGGAAGATATCTTGGAGTGATAGAGAAGATAGAAACACCTGGACATCTAAAGCTACCAATACAGCAGGTGATGTACAAATACCTACAGGTGGTAGAGCATTACTAGCAGTTAAATACCAAAACGATGTCATTATCTTTAGTGATACTGGTATAGATAGAATGAGCTATGTAGGCTCTCCTTTTGTTTATGGTATAACCGCAGCAGGTGCAAACTGTAAAGCAGTCAGCAGAAGATCAGTAGTACAAACTGGTAACTTCTTAGCGTGGATGGGAGAAAACTCCTTCTTTGTTTATGATGGCATTGTGCGTGAAATACCATGTGATGTGCATGATTATGTGTATGACCAACTAAACGTACCAGGAAGGAAAGCGTGTTGGGGTGGACACAATTCTAACTTTAACGAAATATGGTGGGGATTCCCAAGTGGCGCAAGTCAGTACAAACCAAACAAATATGTAATCTGGAACTATTTAGCAAACACTTGGTCTGTGGGAACAATGGATAGAGGATGTTGGATTGACCAAGGTGCGTTTGACTTTCCTATAGCTGGAGATTCTCTTGGTTTCATATACGAACATGAATCAACAACATTATCTAACTCGCCAAACTTAAATAGTGATGTACCATTTTGTACAAGTGGTCCAATAGAATTAGGTAATGGCGATAACTATGTGCAATGTAATCAGATTATTCCAGATGAAGAAGCAAACACATTACCAGGTGTAACAATAAGTTTTAAAGGTAAGTTTACCCCGCTAGGCAGCGAGACAGACTTTGGTAGTTTTACCTTTGAGAATGATGGATATACCGATGCTAGGTTTACAGCACGACAAGTACAGATGACTGTAACAGGTAGCACAACACAGGATTTCCAAGTTGGTAATATAAGATTAAACCTAAGACAAAGAGGTAGAAGATAATGGATCTATCCTCACAAAGACAGTATATACAAAGAGCAACTAATGCTACTGTTAGTTTAACTACAACAAATTCAACCCATATATATACAGCACCCACAGGCAATGATTTTGATTTTGCTATTATTGAATCAATTTTAGTAACCGAAGATGGCGGTCAACAAACAGATTTTACTTTAACCATGACAAATGATGGCTCTGTAGTGCATACGCTGTGGTCAGAATACAATATAAGCGCACACGCAACAACTGAATTATTAACGAGAAGTTTAATATTAACAGCAGGAGAAATTATAAATTGCACAGCTTCTCATGCAAACAAATTAAGTGTAATTATGAGCATCGTAGAATATGCAAAAGGCGACTAATACAGTAGTTGAATTACACCCAGAGGTTGTACAAGAACCTTGGGAAGTTGAATGGGAAAGGTGTAAGCCTTATATAGCAAAGGCTGTAAAACATCAAGATTCCTATACAATTGATGACATAGAGGATAAAATAAGAGGTGGAATATTCCACTTATGGCCAGGCAAAAAGTCTGCATACATAACAGAGTTTGTAATGTTTCCACAACTAAATGCCATGAACCTTTTATTTTGTGGTGGAGATTATAAAGAACTAGAAGAAATGCTACCTCACATAGAGGAGTTCGCTAAGAAAGCTGGCATACAAAGGCTTTACGGCGGTGGCAGAAAAGGATGGACTAGGAAACTAAAACATCTAGGATTTGAAACAGAATATTTAATTAGAAAAGACTTATGAGTAAAGGCAAAACCACAACAGTATCAGAAGCAAGTTTACCAGCTTTCCAAGAGGCGCAGTTCAAAGAACTCTTTGGAGCAGCTAAAGGTGTAGCACAACAACCCTTTGTACCTTATACAGGACCAATGGTTGCTGGTTTTTCTCCAGATCAATTACAACAGTTCCAAGCTACTAGAGGTATGTTTGAATCTGGTATGGGTTATGACCCAACCAAAGCTTTACAAGGCATGGCACAAGAACAGTTCAAGCCTACTATACAGCCTGTTACTGGTTTTGAAGCACCGACTATAGAAGCTACACAAGCACCAGGTGCAGCACAAATAGGTCCAGTATCTACACCGCAGTTCAGAGGTTTACTAAGCCAAGACATAGGCGCATATCAATCTCCGTATCAACAACAAGTTATAGACCTAGCAATGGGCGACATACAGCGACAAGCTGATATAGCGCGTGGTGGTGCGCAGGATAGAGCAATCAGAGCAGGTGCTTTTGGTGGTTCAAGATCAGCAATAATAGAGTCTGAATCACAAAGACCTTATGCAGAAGCAATGCAAAGAACTGCTGTAGAAGGAAGGCAAAGAGGATATGAGCAGGCGCAACAAGCAGCACAAGCAGACTTAGCTAGACAACAACAGTTAGGCATATTTGGTGCGGGACAAGAACAACAGCGTGCATTACAACAAGCACAATTTGGTCAACAGGCTGGCATTTTTGGTGCAGAGCTTGGACAGCAAAGAAGGATGCAGCAAGCACAGATGGAACAACAAAGACAGATGGGCGGCCTAGATATAGCTGGCAGAGCAGCATTAGCACAACCATCATTAGATATCCAAGCAAGACAACAAAGAGCAGGCTTGCTAGGTGGCTTACAAGGACAGCAAGTGCAAGGACTAGGATTACTAGGGCAAGCGGGTGCGCAGCAGCAGGGACTACAGCAAAGAGCAATCGATGCACAAAGAGGCGAGTTCCAAAGAGCGCTTGGTTATGGACCACAGCAAGTTGGTTTATTACAAGCTGGCATGGGTACACCTCTTGTAACCACAACGCAAACTGGTAGCCAAAAAACTGGTTTAGGCGATGTTTTAGGCGGCGCAGCTGGTCTCTTGGGGTCTGCGTGGACAGGCGGATTTAATCCTTTTGGTTTTTTAAAGTAGGAAATTTATATGGCAATTTTAAATAATCAACCATTTATAAACACAGGTTTATTTGATGATATTAATAAAACTAATAATCAAGTAAGTTCTATGAATATACCTCAAGCACCTCAAGCACCTCAAGCTCCCCAAGTGCCACAGATTGACCCAATGATTAAAAGGCAAAGATATGGAAACATGATGCTTGCTTTATCTGATGTTTTAAAAGGAAGAGATCCGTCAGAAGGCGTTTTAAAAAGACAGCAAATGATAGCTCAACAACAAGCACAAGCTAACCAACAAAAATTAGTAGAGGATTTCAAAAAAAGAAATCCGCAATTGGCTAATCGTATTGATTTAATAATGGCAGGAATACCTGACAAAATGTTGGGTGGAGGCAATGATGAATTATTTAAAGGACAGGGCGTTGTTAATCAATTTTACAACACTCTTCTTCAAGGACAAAAAGACAAATCTGTAAGACAATCTCCTATGTATAAAACTGCGTTTGATTATTTATCGCAACCAAAAACAAAAACATATACTAATGAGTTTGGGCAACAGGTAACCACAAAAGAACCAGGTATAATTTCTCAAGAAGATTATTTGCCTCCTATTGGTGTTACTGCGGCAGATGAAAAACCAGTTGTTACAGAACCAAAAGAAGAAGAAATTGTTAAGGTATCTCCAGAAAGAAGAAAAGATTTAATAAATAATATTGACACATTACAAAATTCTTTGGTCAAATTAACAAATTTTGAAGAAGCCGTAGATGAATTACAGCCTGGTATTTTTACTATTGGAGAAGAAAGAGCAAAAATACAAAGTCTCCACACAAGCATACTTTTAGAGCTTAAAAACTTAGAAGAGCTTGGTGTTCTTGCTGGACCAGATTTGGATTTATTACTTGGATTACTTGGAGATCCAACAAGTTTTCAACAACAATTTTTCAAAGGTGGTATTGCTGGTACAAAAGTGCAAATAGAAAATATAAAAAATATTATTAATGAAAAAAAACAAAGATTTTC
>JACLAB010011203.1_pt1 | contig 19678 bp, 11 predicted proteins | sample 8027921 | NCBI WGS metagenome assembly JACLAB01 (sample SAMN15725117, study PRJNA655200) | protist metagenome | isolation source: fluorescence activated cell sorting (FACS) single amplified genomes of... | place: USA: West Boothbay Harbor, Gulf of Maine | collected 2000-07-19 | reverse complement strand
GGGAAACGACATTTCTTTCCGCACTTTCCGCGCTCGCGCAAAACACAAAACAAAACGAAACAAAATGGGCTGCGGCCAATCCAAGAACCACCCAGAATTCACCCCTGGTAAACAAGACGGCAAAGTGGACTACCGCGCGAAAAAAGCCGCCTTAGCGCGATCCCACAAACACGACGGCCCGAGCGGGCGTTTACCGGCATCCATCGACGAGCAAAACAAGAAAAAGCAACCTCGGGTTCTTGGGATCATCCCGGCTCGGTACGGCTCGACGAGATTCCCCGGGAAACCGCTCGCGGACATCGCCGGGAAACCGATGATTTGGCACACGTACACGAACGCGTGCAAATCGAGAGCGTTAGATCTGTGCATCGTGGCGACGGACGACGCGAGGATTAAAAAAGTGGTTGAAAGTTTTGGCGGGATATGCGTGTTGACGAATCCGGAGTGCGTGAACGGGACGGAGCGGTGTTTGGAAGTGTACAAAAAGTGCATTAAAAAAGGAGAAGAGTACGACGTGATCGTGAATATTCAAGGAGACGAACCGTTTATTGAACCGGAACATATTGATTTGGTCGCTCAAATCGTCTGCGAGGCGGAGGAGGACGACGTGTGCATGGGAACGTTGTGCCGACCGGCGATTGACAGGAAGGACGTGGAAGGCGTGAACAACGTCAAAGTGGTCGTCGATAGAAACATGAACGCGCTTTACTTCTCCAGAGCAATCATCCCTCACAACAAGAGCGGGACGTACGATCCAGATACAAAGTATTTAAGAAAGTTGGGCATCTACTCGTACCGGGCGGATTTTCTTCCGGAATACGTGCGCATGCCGGAATCAATGTTACAAATCAGCGAGGATTTAGAACAAAACAAAGTCATCGAGGCGGGATATAAAATCAAACTCGGGTGGGTCGAAGACGCCGTGCACGGAGTAGACACCGTCGGACAGTTGGAGGCGCTCAACTTAGCCATCGAGAGAGGAGAGTTGATGCATCGAGGGAAGAGAATAAAAAAAGGCGGGAAGTCCTTCAAGGGTCAATTCTAGCGACGACGAGAGGCGCGAAACTCGGCCATCGAGAGAGATGGAGAAGACGCATCGAAGAACTCGCCATCATTACCATCGTCATCGAAAAACCATCATCGAGAGTGATTCAATGATTGCAACGCGTATGTAAAGTAGAGAGTTGAGAGCATCGTTTTCATCCGACATTTTTTATATATCATATCCTCTTCACAAAAAAAGACACAAACACACGTTTAACAATAATGGGAAACGACGCGGACGATTCGGTCACTCCGCACGGCAACACCGCAAAAAAACAGAACACCAACCACCACCACCACCCACTGATTGACTCCGGCTCGTCCTACCGCCGAGAACAGCTCGAGGGTCTTCGTAACCGTTTGCCTTCGTTGACGGATCAATCCTCGAATCCGAAAAGTTCCGTCGCGAAGTATTATTCCCGACAGACGCGAATCGTCGAACAGTTCCAAGAGTTGGAGAATTTCATCGAGCGGACGACGTATGGGGGCGGTGGTGATGGGCATCACCATCCTTTATCGTCGGCGGCGCGATCGTCATCATCTGGTGGTAATGCTGTTGACGTCGAAGAGGATGGAGAAGGAGGAGAAAATTTGCTCCGAGCCGACGCGGATTTCAGAGAACGGAAAAAGCAGGAGACTTTGGCGTTGCGCATCAGTTTTTACGTGAACGTTCTGTTGTTGGCGGTGAAAATTTTCGCCTCGGTGCAGTCGGGGTCGCTCTCGATCATAACCAGCGCGTTGGATTCGTTTTTAGATTTAGTCTCCGGGTTGATTTTGTACTTTACGGATAAGCACATGCAAAACATGAATAAGTATTTGTATCCGATCGGGAAGAGTCGGATGCAACCGCTCGGGATTTTAGTCTTTGCGTGCATCATGGGGACCCTCGGGTTTCAAGTGTTCATCGAAGGCGTGCAGCAATTAGTCGGGAAAGAACACACGCATCACTTGGAGGACTTGCAGTTGGTGATTGGAGTCATGATTGGAGTCATCGTGGTGAAATTTTTCTTGTTCCTGTATTGTCGGGGGAGTTGGAATAGGAGCGTGCAGACGTACGCGCAAGATCACAGGAACGATGTGATTACGAACACGTTCGGTTTGATCGCGGCTATTATCGGGGATAGGCTGTATTATTGGGTCGATCCGCTAGGTGCGATGATCTTAGCCGCGTACATCGTGCAAAACTGGTCGGTGACTGCTTTGGAGAACATCAAAGCTATGGTCGGATTATCGGCGCCGCCGGAATTTTTGACGAAACTCACGTATTTAGCCTGGAATTCAGATCCGCGAATTTTAGGCGTCGATACCGTTCGCGCGTACACGTTTGGGCCAGCTTTTTTCGTCGAAGTGGACGTGGTGTTGCCGGAAGATATGAGCGTAAGAGTCGCGCACGATATCGGTGAGGCGTTGCAAGATCGCATCGAAAAGTTACCCGAGGTGGAAAGAGCGTTTGTGCACATCGATTTCGAAACGGATCATCAGCCGGAACATAACACCACTTGGTTCGAAGAGAAGGAAAGGATGATGAAAGAGAACGAAGAGAAGAAAGCGAGCGGTAACAAAAAAAGCAGCCAAGAGGTGGAGATGGCTAAAATGGTCAAGAAAATCGACCAACAGAGAGAACTCGCCGTTCCAGAATCTCCGCTTACCAGGAACCAGAATACGATCCGGGCGGCGTTTGGAGAAAAGTAAAAGAGAGAGAGAGAGAGAGAGAGAGAGAGAGAAACAATAACATAAAACAAATGTATCGATAGTAGAAGCGTAGTAGAGCAGAGCGAAAGCATGTGTTGTAACACTAGTAGCTTTTGTGATAAGATCCTAAAATAGTTTAAGTATTTACAAATGACTGATGGCTATTTACAAATTCGCGATTGGTAATCGACACGCGTACGTCGTGTACGTACCGGTGTCTTTGGAGAACATGACGATGAACGTCTTCGTCAAACGTCGCAACATTGCTGCCGCGCTTTTATCGTTCGCACCGTTCGTCATTTCCCACGGGGGTAACAGCATGGATACGATGGATGAAGACGGATTATTGTTGTTCTTGTCCTCAGACGACGTTGCGGTGGTTTTCGTTTCCGATTGGAAGACTGTGTGCGAAGTCGTCGTTTGCGGATACCCCGAACCGTCGTCCAACGGAATCGCTCCAGACGCGCGTTTTCTCGCGATGCGTTGCTCGGGCGATTCGTACTCACTTGTGATTACGTTCGCCGCGTCAGACATAGTTTGCTCGTTCACGTCCTCCTCCTCTTCCGGTTGAAGCTTATACTGAAAGACTTCGGCGCAATCGACTCGAGACATCTTTTGAATGACGTCGTGCATTCTCGCCGCGCGAAAAGCGGCAAACCACGGGTCGATTTTGTTCGCTTCTTTGTCCGAGAGCATGGTGCGAGTTTCTTTGTCTTCCTTCGACCATAAATTCATCGCCGTTTCCTCCCTTTTCACTTTCATTTTGTCGTCGTCGTCGTTGTCATCAAACGACAATTTTTTAATCGCTTCCGAGGCAAACGCGAGCGCTTTCGAGTGCTTGTTCTCCTCCACTTCGGCTTGATCGGGCATGGTCCAGTTCATTTCAAGCGCTTGTTTGAGATCCGGAGAGGCTATGATGCCGACGTCTTCAGAACCGCCTTCCAGCGAATCCACGAAGGATCCCGGTAAAGCGGTCAGATGTCGCGTCGCCAAGCGCCCAACATTCGTGGCTATAGAAGCAGCCGTACCACTTCTCGCAACAACCGTCGCGGCTTTGTTCGTATTGTTCAAAACGCACGCGGTTGAGAGCGCGAGCGCTGTCGCCGTGGCCACGACTGAAGATTTCTTCGTTCTTTGTCGCTTTGGCGAGTTCGTGTTTGAGTTTTGACCGTTGCCATTGTTGTTGTTATTATTATTATTATTGCTAGTGTTCGCGTCTGCCGCCTTGGCGTACGCGTGCGGATTGAACGGCGGGATCAAAATCTTTCCTCCCGGTGCCATCGCTGAAGGGGCTACGGGTGCAGGCCTCAAAGTAACCAGATTTTGTTGTTGTTGTTGTTGTTGTTGCAAATGCTGCATCGTCAAAGTTGGCGGCGGCAAAGGCGGTAAATTCATCTTCTGCGCCTCCGTCGCCGCCGCCGGGGTAACAAACCTCGCCAAATGCGCCAAGTGCATTCTCAAAACGTGATTTTCATTCACCAACTTCCCAACGAGCGCGTTCGAATGCAAAAACTGCTCCCGAAAAACCTTCGCCGCGTTTGCAAACTCCTCCAACTGCCGCTTCTTCCTCGCGCGAGACAACTGCGCCGCCTCTCTGTTTCTCCTCAACCGATCCTTCCTTTGCGCTTCGGATTCTTTCAAAACATCTCCGTTCGAGTCTTTCATTTGCGGCAGACCAATCTCCTCCGGCGGCACAAAGTCTGCCATAAAATCGTCCAAATCGAACGCGTCGAATCCGTTCTCGTTGTTGTTGTTGTTGCTGTAATTTTCGCTATTCGACGGACGATACTCCTCTCTCGTTTTGGTCGTCGTCGCTCCCATCTCCACGTTCTCTCGTTGTTGTTCTTTCTCTCGATTCTCTCGTTCGTTCTCCGACATCGTCTTCAACACGACTTCGCGCAAGCACTCCTCCGAGCAGTCGTCGTAGGCATCCACCTTCCGATTCGTCGCAAAATCATCATCGTACGAAGATCCATCCGAACAACGCGTCGTCGTCGTCACTCTCGTCTCTCCTCGAACTCGTTTATTCTTAGTATTATTCGGTAAAGGTTCTTTCTCCTTCTTCTTCGTCTTCTTTCTCCTCTTCCCGTCTTCTTCTTTTCCATCCATCGGATGGAAAATCATCGACGCGGCGAATTCTTCTTCTTTGTCTTCTTCTTTTTCCTCCTCCTCGAAAAACACGGGAGGATCGTCGTCAAAAACACCCCCCCCAGACGCTGGTTTCGGTGCGTCGTCGTTGTCGTCGTCCTCGAGCAGGAGAGAAGGAAAGAGCATCATCACGACGGGTCGATGATGTTCTCGTCTTCGTCCTCTTCTTCTTCTTTGAGAGATCTTTGTGGAAACGTCCTTCTTTTTTCCAGGGAGAGGATGTGGCTGTATTTAGGGTTTCAGACATTGTAAAAAATACGCGAAAAGGAGCTCCTTCTCTCGAGAAATAATTATATGCGTTTATTACAATTACAAATACTAACGAAGACGTGTCTTTTACGCGCACAAACCTTCTCTCTGCCCTGTGCGTCTCCTCCCTTCTCTCTCTTCTTCTTCCTCGATATATATGTTATATTATATATATAAAGATCGTTCTCTTTGTGCGCGTGTCTCTCTCTCGTGCTAAAATATATGTGCGTGTCTCTCTTTCTCTCTTTCTTCCCTTTCTTCTTCTTTCTCGGAGCGCTTCTAGAAGTATCTCTTGCTCAAATCCGGCGTGCGAGGAATAGGTCCGGCGAATCCTTCGAATTCCAGGTTTTGGTTCGCGCGCTGGTGTTGTTGATCCTGTTCTTGATAGGTACGCGCGCCTCGAATCTCGCCTTCCTCAGCAGAGGTCGGCGAGGACGGCGGCGAAGATTGGCCTTCCGATAACGATAACGATTCATCGTGCGTGATGTGTCGGAAAATGCCCAACCTTTTCGGCGTGTTATCCTCGTCTTTACTGTCCTCGGTGACGGCGATGTCGCCAAACTCTCCCGAGACGTTTTTACGCAAACACAGAGGATCTTTGCCTCCGCCCGGTTTCCAGTCTTCCGTGATCACGTAGTGCCCGTTGGTCGCGAGTGTACCCAAGACGCCTTTTTCGGGAAGCTTTTCGTGAATGAAACGGCATCTGTTGCCGTACGGGCACTGACCAGTGGTCGTATACGTGCGACAGACTTGCGTTTTGTACTTTGGGTGCCTCACGACGCAGCGTAACTCGTCACGACCGTGCGCGAATTGGCACTTGTCGTTGTATCGGCACTCGCCGGTTTCAATCCACGATCGGCAGAGCTCGGTTTTGTACAAATCGTTCGCCGTGAGGTGATCGTCTTTTTCCTCTCTCGGAATGCGTTCGCGCGGTTTGTTGTTGTTGTTGTTGTTGTTATTAGTTTTCACCGGCGTGCCGGGAGTAAACGACGGAATCGATTTGATGGACTCTCTCGTCAACTTTGTCGGCGGCGCGAACGCCGCCGATCCTTGCCACGTGGAGTCGACATTGAACAGAGAGGTCGGCACCTTATCGCGATCGCCGAGAACAAAACCTTCCCCTCTGGCACCTTGAGGCGTATCAAAGGACGGCGGTAACGGCGTTGGCGCGCACTGCAAAATGTGCGCGAAAGGCGACGTGTACTCTTTCTTCTTCGTCTCCTCTTCCTTTTCTGTTTCCTTCTTGGCGAGATAATCGGAATATTTCGGTTGCGGATACCCGGGAGGACCTTCCTCGTCCGCCGTATTCTTCTCCTCTTCCTCCTTCTTCTTCTTTTCCATCTTTGCCGCTTCTTCCTGCGACTTCTTCAGCACCTCCAAAGCTTCGCCGCCGACGTCGTTCTCCTTCTTCTTCTTCTTCCCACTCTCGCTCGCCGCTGTCGCCGCTTGCGCAACGGAAGTGCTCTTATCGCTGCTCTTCTTCTTCGTCTCCTGCGCGCCTTCTCTCTTCTCTTTCCTCATCTCCGCCCGGCGTTGCCTCGAGTTCTTTGTCGACGGCGACGGCGCGTGTTGCTGCTCCTTGTTCACCTTTTCACCGCTCTTCCCGACGCCCTTTTCGGCGCTCGCCCCAGCTCGCTTTTTCTCGATCACCTCTCTCAAATCAGAAGACTCCGTCGTCGTGGCATCGGCGTTCTTCTTGGACGAAGAAGAGGAGGAGAAGGCTTTTCTCCCGCCCCCGCTCTTCCCATCATCCACCAGGGAAAGTTTCTTCGAAAACGCCTTCTCCAAGTCTTCGCGTTCGGTTTGTTCCAACCGCTCTCGCTGCTCGCGAGTGATCGCGCCTTCCAAACACATCTTTGGTTCAGATGGCTTCTTCTTTTTCTCGCTTTCCTTGGTCTTCTTCTTCTTCTTCTTCGTGCCGGAGTTTGATGAAGACGATGGTGTTTTGATCTCGTCCTTTTCAGAAGAAGCCCCGGACGAAAAGACGTTTCTCGAACCTCGTGATATTTTTTCTTCTTTTTCTTATTCTCGCTCTTCGAAACAGAACGAGAGAGAGAGAAAGAGAAAGAAAGACGCGTGACGCACACGCACGCGCGCGAGAGGCAATAATACTGCGCTGCTGCTTTTGGTGTCGCGTCGCGAGTCGTCTCGTAAACAACAAGCGCGCGAAGAGTAAAAGATAGAGCCTTTATTAAATAGAGGATAAAAGTGAAGAAAGAAACACTCGCGTGAGTTTTTTTGGTTTTTCTTCTCTCGGAAAAAACACTTTAAAAGGTGAAATGAAAGGAAAACGAGAAAAGACAACGCGAGAACAACAACGCGTCTTTTTAAGAGCGCACTGTTTTAGTGCAGAGAGAGATGAAGAGAGAAGAAAGAGAGATTTTAAAAAGAGGAGGAGGAGGAGGAGGAGGAGTACTGCTACTGTTATATTACACGCGGGAAGACGAGAGCTTTCTACTCTGTTAAATGTAGTGTATGTAAAGCTTCAAATCGACGGCGAGATTTTTGCTCAACTTCTCGGCGAGCTCGTCCGAGACGCAGCTGCGATATTTACCGCCGCACATGGCGTCGCCGGAACTCAACACGAGCAAACCTAAGGAGGTTGCGCTGGAGATTTGGGTGAAGACATCGGCGGAGAGGAGCTCTTCTTCGAGGTCGGCGAGGTCGGCGCCGTTTTCTTCGTACGAGCGGCGGACGATGTGTTGGAAGACGGAGAGGAGGCGTTCGAGTTTGAAGGCGTTGGCGTCTTCCAAGGAGCGGCGGGCGGCGCGGTCGGCGTTGCGGTCGTGACCGAGGCGACCGCGTTTTCGGTGATTACCGCCTCCTGTGGCGTCGGTGATGAAGATGCGGTTGTCGACGGACTCGTCGTTTTTGGAGGCGATGTACGCGGAGAGGAGGAGAAACTTCGTGAGTTTTGGGATGTCAAAGTCTAAAGCTTTGGCGATGGAGGAGGTGTTGGTGGTGGCGTTCGCCGCGTCTCCGGTCGCATCTTCCAAGACGGCTTCTCCGGTGAAGTAGCGCTCCTCTGGGACGGGCCACTCGCCGCGTTGTAACGCCAAGTTGGCTTTGGAGAGAGGGACGGTGAGACCCGCGTGAATCTTTGCCTGTTGTTGTTGCTGTTGTTGTTTTTGTTGAGAAGAGGCGGCGGGTTCATTCGTTACCTTCTTCATCTTCTTGGCGCTCATCAGGTTGGCGTATAACCTTCGCGGTTCTGGCAACTCGTTCTCGGGTGTTCCATTACGCATCGCCTCGTATAATTTCTCGCTGTACCGCTTCCATAACGGTTCCAAGGCTGTTCGAAGCTCTCTCGGCGCGCGACACGTGTCGTAAAAAGCCGCCACCATGGGAACCAGAAACGCCCGGTAATGTTTCTTCGCGATATCTCTCGGCGCTTCCTTCAACAAGACTTCAATCAGTTCCTCTTTCGTGTACGCGTCGAAGAATATCGTTTGCGGTTTGACTAAATCTACGTTACTTTGAAACGTCTGTATGGATTCGCAGGAGATGGTGACCACGTGAATGTTTCGTTTCGTCAGTTCGCCAATTTTCAAAAGCGTCGGTAAAAATCGATCGTCTTTTTGCTCCGCCAGTCGATGCGCGTCGTCGACGACGATGGTAATCCTAGGCCCGTTTCTATCTAAGTTTTCTTTCAACAGTTGCACGAAATCTGCCACGTGTATCGCGCGTTTCCGTTTCTTTTTGTTCGCCGCGCTCGTCGCGGTCTTCGCCACGGCTGCGGAGACCAACGCCAAAGACGTTTTTACTTCCATCATCCCATCCTCCAAGGTTTTGTTGTCGCACATGCTTTTATTATTCCTCTCGTCGTCGCATTCGTTTTCCTTCTCCTCTTCTTTTCTCTTAAACTCTTTTTCTTTCGCTTTTATCGCTCTCGCTCGTTCTTTCGCCAACATCCGCCGTCGCCTTTCCTCCTTGAAGTGCGGTCGAAGTTGCTCCACGATGGCTTCAAACATCAACTTTTTCTCGTGCGCGTCCACGCAATTCACGTACGCGTACGCGAACCCAAACTTTTTCTCCAGCAGGTCGAACATATCTCTCAGGAGCATGGTTTTCCCGACCGACGGCGGGCCGTGGACGTGGACGTTCGGCGCGAGACAGGTTTTCGCGTCGCGTCCGAAGCTCCCGCCGAGCGCGGCGAGGAGGAAATCGACGTGTTTTTTCCTCGCCGGCCAACGGGAGAGGAGGGAGGTGTAGGACCTAAAAAACGACGCGTTTTTTTTGTCCTCATCAAAACCATCACCTCCTAAACCTTCATCATTACCTTCCAAAGCGTTTTTCGATGTCGTCGTCTGCGTCGTCGTCGTCGTCGCCTCTCGCGTCATCTTTCTTCTTTCTCTTCTGAGGAAAAGAAAATTCAAAAATTTTCCTTCGTTTCGAACTTTTTGCAAATGAAACCCTAAAAAATAAGTGCTCTGAAAAGTTTCCTTTCACTTTTCCGTTTCTCCTCTTCACTTGATTTTTGGCTTTGCTGATTGTAGGAACACATCATCATGAAGGTAAGCAAATGTGCAACGCGATTCGTTTGCGATTTTTCGCGCGGATACGTATCGATATTACGCGTATCGATCGTTCGCGCGTTCGAGTATTGTTCGCGCAGATGGTCGAATGTTTTGTTTTTTCTAAAATGAATGCGCGCGTTTTCCTCTTCCTTTAGTTTTACGGCGAAAATTTTACAAAAAAGAGGAAGATTTTGCGCGCATTTGCGCTTTGCTTTCTCTCTCGCGCCGTCAGGTCCGCGAAAGAACTGCGCTCGAAAGAAAAAAAACGGACGTAAACGCGTTCGGTTCGTGCGATGATGTCGTTTTATAACGCGCGTGAGGTTCGCACGAACACAAACCGTCCGGTGATGATGGTTTCTCCCTGTGATTTTTTTCCTCCGGGAAAGGTCTTTTAGGTCCTGCTTTCCTCGGGATGAAGGCGCTTTGATGCCATTTTTGTTACTCAAACTCACCTCTTCTTCTATTTGTCTTGTTCAAATTAATACAGCTCAACATCGCGAACCCAGCCACTGGCTGCCAAAAGAAGATTGAAATCACGGATGAAAACAAGCTCCGCGTGTTTTACGACAAGCGCATCTCCGCCGAAGTCGAAGCCGATTCGTTAGGCGACGAGTGGAAAGGCTACATCTTTAGAATCATGGGCGGCAACGACAAGCAAGGCTTCGGGATGAAGCAAGGCGTGTTGACGAACCAACGCGTCTTTCTCTTACAAGTGAGAGGCACGCAAGGCTTCCAAGGTCACGGCAGAAGAAAAGGCGAGCGTCGCCGAAAGGCGTGCAGAGGGTGCATCGTTTCGCAAGACATTTCGGTGTTGAACGTCGCCATCGTCAAGCAAGGCGACGCGGACGTGCCGGGTTTGACCGACACCGAAGTGCCGAGAATGCGCGGTCCGAAGAGAGCGTCGAAGATTCGCAAGTTGTTTGCGTTGTCCAAGGAAGACTCTGTCTTTCCGTACGTCAACTCCATGAGAAGAGAGTTTGAATCAGCCACGGGAAAGAAGAAATCCAAGGCGCAAAAAGTGCAAAGAGTCGTCACTCCGTTGACGTTGCAAAGAAAGAGAGCGAGAGCCGCGGTGAAGAAGGCGAAGATTGCCAAGTCCAAGGCTGAAGCTGGGGAGTACCACAAATTGTTGCAAATGCGAATCAAGGAGCAGAGAGAACGACGATCGGAGTCCATCGCGAAGAGACGCGCGAGCTCCGTCGCCAAGAAAGCTGCTGCATAAACATAAAGAGAAAGTGGAACGTTTGTAGATTTTTGGAGAGAGAGAGAGATATAGTAGCGCTTCTCGAATTGAAGAGAGCGCTATATAATTAAATTAGCCTTACTTAGCTTTAAATCGTGTTTAGTCGTCGGTTGTGAATATCTAAAGGTTCGCCTTCCGCCGCGAGGCACACATACATAAAAGGGAAGAAGTTCCAAGCACACGAGTCTCTTTCCCGCCATAATAAATTTTTCTAATCTGTTTCTTAAAATGCGCGCAACAGCTTTTACTTCATCGCCAAAAACGTTCACCTTTTGTATCGCCGTTCGAGGAGGAGGAGGAGGAGGAGGAGGGTATCCTCGCATCACTCGCGAAAACTCTTCTTCTTTGTCTTCTTCTTTGTCTTCTTCTTCTCGTCACAAAAGTTACGGAGCGGCAAAATGGAAAATTTCAAAATCGAACGAGAGACAAACACGGAGGGGAAGAAACAAAGCGCGTTATGCTCCTCTGACGACGAGAGCGGAACAACGCGATGGCAATAATTCGCCGTATCACACGCAGAACGAAGAAAAGTTGATGGATTTATTGACCGTGCAAAGCGTGAAAACTGTTTTGCACTACCTTCAAGAAACGAACGGAGAGATGCATTTGTTCTTAAATAACTACATTGCTGAAAATCCGTTCTTTCAGACGCGGAAAAACGCGGCGGGGCAACCCAAGAGGGAATCTGGAGAGGAGTGGTTGATAAAACTGGCCAGTTCGGGGTTGACGACTGTGACAGATGTAAATCGTGGATCTGTCCCTACGATAGATGATAGCCAGCCAAAGACGAGAGAGGTCAGCCCGAGAGACTGCGCGGAACGTATTTTAGCAACGAGGAAAGACTTGGGGGAAGACTTCGTCTCGTTTTTAGAAAAAGTAGAGGTGAAGAACGGAAGCGTGTTGAGGAACGCCTTGGAGAGGACGTTTACCATCGTGGAAGAGGAAGAGTGAAGAGTGAAGAGAAGAGATTCGTATCGTTATTATGGTACTTACTTCTACACGGTATTTATGACTAAACGTTTCACATTTTTATAACACTCAAAGCTACATTTTTAACACAAGTACCGATAAATCTTTCGGTCTTTATCGTCTCTGGCGACGTATTCGAGCTCGATGAGCCGTTCGATGCGTCTTTTCGTTTCCCCTACGTCAACCTTGAATCGGCTGCGAAGCGCTACGGCAACTTCAGCGATTAACGCGTTGTGCTCGACTTTTCGTTTCGCTTTCAAAACGCGAACGATAGCGGCTTCAATTTCTGGTTTTCGATCTTCGTGAATGATTTCTGCGGTTCTTTTCGCCTCTTCAACGGTTTCTTTCTTGGACGTGGACGCCGAGGCGATTTTAATGCGGTAGTGCTTGGACTCAAAGTTATCGTTGAACATGAAGATGTCGTCTTTGGAAATTCTCCCTTCGTTGCCGATGTCCATAGAAGTAACTTCGTTGTTGTTGTTGTTATTCGTTTGAGACATGGATGTCTTCTTATTTCGAAGCAAAACGTTCTTCTCTTTAGAGAAGACCATGCTGTGCAAAGCTTTGATGCATGCGTCGTATTCCACGTCCAAGATTTTGGAGATTTGGCGCAAGGATACCGCTTCGTGGTCGTTGAAAATCTCCAAGACGCACATTTGCATCGTACTGACGATTAACAGCTTTTCGCCCGAGTTGAACTGAACTCGGAGCTCAGCAGTGCCGCAATCCGGACGCCACGCGATGCGCCTGGCCCCGTAATTCGCTTCGTAATGATTCACGAAGAGTTTTTGCATATCTTGACACGTGCGCGGTAAATTTTTCGGAAACTTCAATTTGCTCAATTTTGTCAACGGCCAAGACCCGGTTGTCAACACCTTCACGCCGAGTTCTGTTTTCCTGGTAACTTCAAAAAACCGTTCATCGCTCATCATCTTTCTGCCTCCCAGAATTACGTCTGGGTGCACGTTACCTGTATCTTTTCCGATGTAGTCAGTCGTGATGAGTCTGCTCCTCGTGTTATAATCGCCACCGCGTTGGCTATGCTCGACGAGTTCGTTGAATTTTCTCGTTATCGCTTTAGATAAACTCGCGTCGTTCAACATCACTTCAACCTTTTGCGCGTATTGGTACCCACATTCGAGCTTGAGTTTTGATACCACGTCGCGTTCGCTGTGATCGTCTGATACGGCTTTGGAGGCCAACAGGCGCTTGGACAAGTGCAATTGGTAATACATTTCAAATGTATCTTTTTCTCGCAAAAATCGAAAGATGGCTATGCACGCGTCGATAGCCGCGTCGGATGTCGTAACAATGGTCGCTTTGCCGGCTTCTTTCCATATTTGCTGCGTAGTCGTTGTTTTCTTCTGATCATCTTCTACTTCCATGTCCTCGACAGAGAGATTACCGCGGAGATAATGATCCAAATACAACGATAAAAACTCGCTCGACCTCTTGTTTTCGTTCAAAAAGTGCTCGAACGCGGCATACGCGCGGTTGGTGAACGTTTTATCGCCACGAAATCCTTTTTTTATGACCATATCTGTTTTATTCTTCAGAAGTATCGTCGCGCGAACGAATTCGATGGGGTTCTTTTCGTTCGCAACGACGATGGCGTTGCCCAACTCTTCGACGCGAACGTACAAGGCCGATCTCAAAGTGTCGAGTCCGTCTTCGTTGGTTAATTTTGCAAACAAATCGTACGCGAGACGGACGTCCGCATATCGCACCTCGTCGCTCAAATTCATAACTCTCGTTGATGCATTATTATTATTATTATTATTAGTTGATGTTGTTTGCGGTATCATTGCCGTCGTCGTGACGCCATCGACGACTACCAGCTCTTCGTGCGAACGCAAATCGAGATCGTCTTGCGGATTCATATTCATGTCATCATTAATCATCAGCGCAAAGAATCCTCTCACAAACGCATGTTCGCGAGCTTGACTCTTAATGCCGAACATTGCAGTTTGAATGGTGCGAATGATCCTTTTCGCGGTGTCTGATTTCGACGCCATCGTATCCGCGACGAGATATTTCTCGTGTCTCAGAAGCGTCTTACACCTTCGCAAATACTGCGAACAGTCTCGCGCGCTTTCGGCGATGCTCAAGGTATACGTTGTGTATACCTCGTCCGCCTGAAGAACGGACTCAGAGGCGATGATATTCTCGTAAATGTCTTCGTACCCACACTCGCTCGCTCGCGCGCTGAGCGTCCAAAACATTTCTGCCGTGCGTTTGATCACGCTTCTCCTCTTTGTCGATGCGATTTCTTCGTTCTCGTTGCTTTTTGCCGCCCTCGCCGCCGCCGCTGATGCCGCTACCATCGCCTCTCTTCTTTCCACATCGTCGTCAACGATGTTCTCGTCGTCGTTCTCATCGTCGGCGATGAGCGAAACCGGAGCATTTTCAGCCTCCTCCGTCTTCTCGTATTCCATGATTCGTCTTTGCATTTCTCTTCTTTCGCGATCGAGCAGCATTTTCACGCACGCTTGCAAGTGGGCGGTAATCGTACTTTTCCTCGCTTCGAGCGCGTATTTCTCGTCGTCTAGATCAATCTTCGAAGGTATCCCAAACATATTCTGCGAAAAAATCTCCCGTCCTAACGATCGCACGCCCAACTTTTTCTTCTTCTTTTCATTCTCTCTCCTTTGCGCCGGGGTCGTCGCCGGCGCGCCTCTCCCCGCGTAACTCCCGCCGCTCCCGTTCGCGGCGTCGCCGTCGTCCAACTTTTTCCTCTCCATGTGCATGAACACGTCCCGAATCACTTCCACTTGTTGCTCAAACTCGCTCCATTTCCTAATCATAGCTTCTAAAAACGCCAACGCGCTCTTCTCTTCCTCCTCTTCCTCGTACCCGCCGCCGTAGTCTCCTTCACCACCACTTGCAAAAGTCGTCCTCTCCATCCTTTTCAGCTCTTCCTTAATCATCCACGCTCTTTTCCTTAACTCCTTTTTCAACTTCTCCCGCATAAACCGCGTCGTCGAACTCCCGCTCAGCACCATCCTATACACGACGTTCGACAGCTCTTCGAACGACAAGTGTTTCGTCGCGTTTTCGAACACGCACTGAATCGCCGCTCGCAACTGCTCCCACTCTTTCTCCCACTCGTCCTGGTTGTGTAACGGAGGCAAGTGTTTATAATACGGCAACGTTGAAAACGGAGTGTTGTTGCTCATCATTTTCGTCGTCGTCTTTGTCGTCGCGGCGTAATGCTTCTGTTTTTTCATCATCGAACCTCCTCTTAATCCTCCTCCTCCCAAGGATGACGACGGGACGTCGTGCTCGTTTTCCCTCTCGTGTTTCGTGTCCACGGTTTTGCGCATTTCCTTCTTTTTTCTCGCGCAATCAAAAGTCTACGCACAACCGCTGCGAGAAGAAAGAGGAGATACTGATGCGAAGAACAAGTTTGGCGAGAGAAGAAGAGCGGAGATAAAACGCAACCGGCGAAAGTCTCTCGTTTTTTTTCTTTCATCAAAAGTCTCGTCGTTTTTTTGTACGAAGCCAAAAAACGGTCGTTCAAAAGTCAACGCAGAGTGCACATGGTAGATTATTCCAAATGGGATGCGCTGAAGTATTCTTCTTCAGAAGAAGAAGACGACGACGACGACGACGAGAAAGGTGAAAAGGAGGCTTTGGGAAGTGCGAAGATGTACGCAGCGTTGGCGAATCTCTCGCTCTCTTCTTCTTCTTCTTCTTCTTCTTCTTCTTCAAAGATTTGGACCGGGTTGGTGATGCATCACAGAGATGTGTTCGTCTCGCATGTGATTCCGAAATTGAACGAGACAGATCGGTGGTTCTTTTCAAAGGTGAACAGAGAGAGTCAAGATGTGCTTGCGTACGCCGGGGTAAATGTATCGGGATTACATGTGATTGTTTACGAATGTTCATCCATCTCGACGTTGGAATGGGCGTGGAATCACTTTCCCTGGGGAGAGAAATATGATTTAGGAAACGTGATAGATCAAGCCTGGTTTTGCGTCCAAGTTGCTCAAACGAAAAAACTCGAGTTTCTCGAGTGGGCGAGAGAAGTGAAACAGTGCGAGTGGGATGAAAGGACGATTAATGCGGGAGCATTTGAAGGTAATCTCGAGATACTGAAATACTGTTTCTCTAATGGTTGCCCGTGTGATGAAGAAGAGTCGTGTGCTCGAGCTGCTGCAGGAGGACACCTCGACTGTCTTCGATTTCTTTTCGACAAAGTGAAACCTTCGCGAGATACGGAAGAAGAAGCGGCACATCAGGCAGCAGGAAAGGGTTGCACAGACATCATGAAATACTTCGTCGAAGAACGAAAGATATCTGATGCGGTGAAGTTTGCCTGCGTGGCAACCGCTGCAAGGCACGACCGCCTCGATTGCCTCAAATACTTAGTCGAAGAGGCGAAAGCGCCTCTTACCGACTGGCGACTCGTCGCGAACGCTCGTTACTTCGAGCACCCGGACTGCGAAAACTACTTGCTCGAAAAAGGGTGTCCAGAACCGCCGACGGACGAAGACTACGCTTCGTTTCTCGAGCAGTTTCAGAACAGGCAGTGAGAAGAGATTGAACTCGTTCTTAGTGTTGTTAAAGAGAGAGAAAGAGAGAGAGACACTTTTGCTTTAATTTTCACAGACTCTCTCCACGTGTAAGAATCGTCTCTTTTTTTTCTCTTAAGAAACCACCGCAGAAAGAAAACACACATCACGACAACAACAACAACAACATTAAAAGAAGAATGGGTGAAACAACAACAACAACAATAAAAGAAGAGGAAACGGAGGAAGAAAGCGCGAGTTTGGAACTCGCGCTCGACGCGTTGCGATCGGCGAACGAGGAAATTCTCGAAAAAGAAGAACAACAACAACAAGAACGAGGAGAGGAAGGATGTTCATCGAACGCGACGAGTAAATTCGATCTTCTGGAAAAAGTGCTCGCGAAGTTTACCACGAATTCGACGACTCGCGAGGACGAGGACGAGAAGACGGGGAAGAAGACAACGACGACGCAGAAAAAGAAGAAGATGCACGCGGCGAAAGACGTGGCGTCGGAGTTTTCTCGGAAGTGGACGAGAGAGCACGCTTTGTTAGTTTGGAGCGATTACAATAACGGGAAAGACGGTGGGAAAGGATGGTACGAAAAGGAGTGTTTTCTCGCCGACGTAGCGCTGACGGTGAACGATTATTGGTTACAAAATGGTTTACAAATGGAGTTCCCACTCTTTGCAGAGGGCTCGAGCGGCACGTCGAAAGAGGACGGGGAGGATATTTTTAGCTGGAAGTGCGCGAAGATTAGTTTGAACAACGTGAAAGCGTTCGTCGCGGTGGTCATGAACTGGCCGAAAGGGAAGAAGACGAGCGGGCAGAATTTAATCGAGGATTTGAAACGGGTAAGAGAGAAAGGGTTGGCGAAGAAAGGGTGCAAGAAGCCTTTGAGGACGTACGAACAATGTATTAGGCAAATCGCGTGGGTGGTAAGAGAGGCGAGCGAGGGAGTGATGGAAGACGCGAGGAAGAGAAAAGGCGTGAGCGGGAAAGAGAAAAAGGAAGGGTTGGAAGAGGCGAGGGCGTTTGAGCGAGAGTTGAGGAGTTACGTGGAGCAAAGTTGGATGGAGAACGGTCTGCCGACGTTGCCAGAGAGATGGTACGAGAAAAGAGGCGGAGAGTTGTCGGAGGAAGAGGAGGAAATAAAAGGAGAGGAAGGAGGGGTGAAGACGGAGAAGACGACGCCGGCGACGACGCCGGCTGGAAAACGAGCGAGAGAGGAGGACCAAGCGCCTAAATCAACGGCGAAGAAACAAAAGACGACGACGACACCAGCTGCTCTTGAAGAAGCGCCGGCGGAAACGCCGCCGGCGAAAAAAATTGAGTACAAGCGCGAAACGTCCTTGATGAAAAAAATCTACGACGCGGACGCGATTGACGACGACGCTTTGTTGAAGCGTCTTCCAGAACCCATGCGAATACCAAATGAAATAGACAGACTCATTGCGGTGACTTTGCGCGTTCGATGTCACGGCCTTGATGCCGACGTCGCCTTGATCCCACCAAACCCGCCGACGAACGGGTTTAAAACGTCCGCGGAAATGGCGGAACTCTTAGCCGAAGCCGCCATCGGCCCCGAGTCTTCTACAATTCCCGCTGCGGATAACATCAACGAAACGTGCCCGACGGAGCCGTGGATTCCAGGGAGAGGTAATCGGTGCTTAAGAAATGACGGTAAACTGTGGCGGTGTTCTTTTAAAGCGTGCGACGAAGACGGTTTGTTTTGTAGAAGACACGCGGATGTCGCGTTTGGAAAGAATTTGAGCAGCGAAGAACTCGAAAAAGAAGCGAACAAGCAACGAGATAAAACGGTGGCAAAATATCAAGGATTACCGGCAACTGTAGTCGTACTATCAGTTGGCAAAGTTTCCGTGAGTATCGACGCGCCAGGCGGCGCGAGACTTTGCGATCCGGAAATCTTCGAAGAACACGCCTTCCGAGCGCACTGCGGTGTCGCAAACGCCGGTGGAAAATTTATTCCGCGCAAGAAGATCACGGATCTCGACGCGAACGCCGAGGAGGGCGACATCAAAAAGGAAGACGTAGATGTGAATACAAAGGTCAGCGATGACGTCGTCGTCGACGACGACGATATCAGGAACAAAAACATGGGCAACGAGTTTTTCCGCGCCAACGCTCGCGTTCGTGAACGCGAAGGCGCTTGGACGAATTTTCGCGAGTACGAACATAAACTGTTATCGAACATTCCAGCAATGACGCCGGGTGCTTCTGTTGTCACGCAAGAGTCACAAGTGGAAACCATTTTGCGATCTGTAAAGTACGCGAACGAGAAGAGGAAAGTTGCCATCTTGGAGGCGTTAAAAACGAACAACACGCGCGATAAGAACGATCCGACCATTTTGAGCGTCGTCGGCGGAAAGACGCCGAAAAAGATGCAGCGCATGTTGGACGTCAACGCTGCGACGCCATCACCGAGTAAAGAAGACGAAGAAGTTGAGAAAAAGACGGAGGAAAAGAAACCGTCGAATCTAGGAGTTAAGAAAGAATCGACGCCGCCTTCCTCAGAAACGAGGCAAACGCTAGAAAAACAACGAGTTTTTTCCGCGGTTGAACAACCTGTTGGAAAAGACGCCGAACTCATCAAGCTATATAACGAGTCCGTGCTCACGCGCGACAGCATGATGGCGGCAAAAATTGCCCGCGATGCCGCCCGAAAAGAATCTGGCGTCAATTCGGAAGATTGCCAACTGCTCACGGCGCAGATTGAAAGCTTAGAAGACTCGGCGATGGCGCTCGCGAAAAAGCTCGTGATGCGAATATCCACCTTAGGATTGAACATCTCTTTGAGCGATTTGGAGACTTATTGTACGCAAGAAGATGTCGTCGCTGCCTCACCAATGCCGATAACAACTCCGCAAGCGAATACGAATTCGCCGCAACCGATGGAATCGCCGAAGCCGTCTGTCGCGCTTTCCATCATCAACTCCATCAAAGGCGAAGGACAAGAATTGGACCACGCGTTGGAAAATCTGCGAGAGTGCTGCACTTCATTAACTGAAGTCTCGAGAACGACGAAAGCTATGCAACAAAGCGCCATCGATCACGTGAGCAACTCCAGACGAATACGGGAGGAAGAACGCAAGGTGAAAGAAGAAAAAGACGAAGAGAACAAAGGCGCGGCGGCGCAAGAACCTTCGTATTACGCGAACTACGCGACGAGTATTGAACACGCGTTGGTTTGTGCCGCTGAGATGACGCGACACACGAGTTAGAGTAAATTAGTAGCAAACGTACACAAAGCGTACGAATCGTTTTAAAACGCGCCATACTTTTAG
>JACLAB010008804.1_pt1 | contig 19678 bp, 13 predicted proteins | sample 8027921 | NCBI WGS metagenome assembly JACLAB01 (sample SAMN15725117, study PRJNA655200) | protist metagenome | isolation source: fluorescence activated cell sorting (FACS) single amplified genomes of... | place: USA: West Boothbay Harbor, Gulf of Maine | collected 2000-07-19 | reverse complement strand
TGAGCGCCGTTTGCACGACATCCAAGCCAGAGCGGCAACCACCATCGGCGCGCAAGACGACGCGTTCCCGAAGGCCGTTCTCGACGAGAGTTCTGTGAGACTCGACGAGACCCATTTCCAACGGACCACCGCAGTGCTTGATAGAAGACAAAGGAGACGCACCGGTACCACCGTCACCACCAGAAATTTGGATGATGTCGGCGTTCGCCTTGGCGACACCAGACGCTACCGTACCGATACCGGCTTGAGACACGAGCTTCACGGACACCTTGGAGTTCTTGTTGACCATGTGCAAGTCATAGATGAGCTGCGCAAGATCTTCAATCGAATAGATGTCGTGGTGCGGCGGCGGAGAAATGAGAGGCACACCCGCCTTGGAGCGGCGAAGCCATGCAATGTACGGGGAAACCTTCTTACCTGGCAATTGACCACCTTCACCCGGCTTGGCGCCTTGAGAAATCTTAATTTCGGTTTGGTTCGCGGACATCAAGAAAGACGTGGTGACACCGAAACGACCGGAAGCGACTTGCTTGATAGCAGACGACGCAACATCGCCATTTTGCATACCACGAAGGTACGGGAAAGTTTCGGACTTACCATCGGCGTCGGCATCATCAATCGGGATGAAGCGCTTCGGGTCCTCGCCACCTTCACCAGAGTTGGACTTGCCACCGATGCGATTCATCGCAACGGCGATAGACTCGTGGCATTCTTGGGAAATAGCACCCAAAGACATACCACCAGTGCAGAAACGCGTGCAGATATCAGCGACCGATTCAACTTCATCAATGGAAATCGGCTGGCGGTCAGACTTGATTTCAAGCTGGTCGCGCAAGCAAGTGTACGGGCGGTTGTTGCGGTGTTCTTGGTATGCACCCCAGAACTCGTCATTCTTTTCACCACCGCCGAGGCCAACAGCCTTGTGAAGAAGCTTGGACATCTCTTGGTTGTTGCCGTGGTACTCCAAACCAGGCTTGACTTGGAACATACCGCGCGCTTCAACCTTAGCCATTTCTTCAGACTCACCCGGGAACGCCGATTGAACAAACATGTGCGTTTCAGCGGCAAGTTCATCCATGGTGAGACCACCGATGCGAGACACCGTACCCTTGAAAGCAGTACCGATCACTTCCGGACCAAGGCCGTAGCATTCAAAAATTTGGGCACCTTGGTACGAAGTAATCATAGAAATACCCATCTTGGATAAAATCTTCTTGAGGCCCTTGTTGAGCGCTCCCTTGAAGTTCAGTTGCACATCTTCAACGGTGATGGCACCCATCTTTCCGCGAGAAATAGCAGTCTCGATCTTCGGGGACATTCTCCACGAACGGCAAGTTTCAAGAGCCAACCAAGGGCACACTGCGTGCGCGCCGTAGCCAACCAACATGGCGACGTGGTGGGTGCTGAAGGCGGAAGCGGACTCAACCACAATAGATGCCCGGGTACGGAGACCTTGGGCGATCAAATAGTGGTGCAAGGCACCAACCGCGAGGAGAGACGGAATGGCTGGGGAGTCCGGACCTTGGTCCGGGCGATCAGTGATGACTACGCACTCGCTGCCGTTGCGAATCGCATCGGCGGCTTCTGCGCACATCTTGTCAAGGCCGGCCTTAAGGGCACCAGACGCACCACCAGCGGCATAGCGCGCCGGAATGGTGGCAGTCTTGAGCTTCGGGTGGTTCTTCACGACTTCCAACTCAGAGTCAAAGAGGACCGGGGAGCTGAGCATGACCGGCGGAGATTCCTTACCTTGTGTGTCGAGCAAGTTACCCTTGGCACCGAGAGTCATCTCCAAAGACATGACGATACCTTCGCGAAGGGGATCGATCGCCGGGTTGGTGACTTGGGCAAATCGCTGCTTGAAATAGTCGTAAAGCATACGAGGGCGGCTAGACAACACCGGCAACGGGGTGTCATCACCCATCGACCACGTCGGCTCAATGCCGTCAGACGCCATGGATTCGATGATCATCGTGATGTCTTCCGCGGCGAAACCGGCGCGGGCTTGAGATTCGATGAGTTGAATCGGGTCCAACGTCGGCGCAGAAAGCGGAGCTACGCCCTTGATGGTCTCGATGGACTTCATGTATTGGCCGTACGGACGGGCCGCGGCGACCTCCTTGGCGATTTCCGTGTTCTCCTTGAACTCGCCAGTTTCCAAATCCGCCAAGATCATCATGCCCGGACCAAGACGGCCCTTGGCAACAACATTCTTGGCATTGGACATGACGTCACCGAGAACGCCGACTTCGGACGCAACATAGATGTAGTCGTCCGAGGTGCGCCAGAAGCGCGCCGGGCGCAAACCGTTACGGTCGAGGCGAGCGCCGAGTTGCTTACCGTCAGAAAAGACAAGCAACGCCGGACCATCCCACGCTTCTTGCATGCCAGCGTAGTAGTCGTAGAAATCATGAACTTCCGGAAAGGTCACGTCGAGTTCCGGGTGGTTGCGGTGCGCTTCGGGCACAAGCAACATCATCGTCTCAGCCGGCGGGCGGCCAGTTTGCACGAGAAGCTCGGCGACGCGATCGAGGTTGGCAGAGTCAGAGGCCGCAGGGTTGCAAATCGGGCGGAATTCCGGTTCGCGTCCGTTCCAGATCGGGTTTTGCATGTCGGCTTCCTTGGAAGCCATCCAGTTCAAGTTACCTTGGAGGGTGTTGATCTCACCGTTGTGACCCAAAAAGCGCATCGGCTGAGAGAGCGGCCACTTGGGCGTCGTGTTTGTGGAGAAACGACGGTGGTAAATGGAGAACTGAGTCTCGTAGTCCGGGTCTTCAAGATCCTTGTAGAACTTACCCAAGACCGCAGATCTAAGCATACCCTTGTACACAATAGTGCGAGAGCTCAACGACGCAACGTAAAAGTTTTCAGCCAAGATGGCGTCGCCGAGCGTCTTCTTTTCGCACGTCTTGCGCGCAATGTACAACTTGCGCTCGAGCGCTTCGCGTTCAATGGCACCACCATCGACAAGAATTTGTTCCATCGCCGGTTGCGTCAACTTGGCGAGCGGACCAACAACTTTGTTATCCACCGGCACCGGACGCCAGCCAAGAACCTTGAGGCCTTCGGCTTCGCAGCTCGCCTCCAAGAGCTTCTTCGCCTCGGCAGCCTTGGCGCCATCCGTCGGCAAGAAGACTTGACCAACGGCAGAGGAGCCTTCAGAAAAGCCAGAAACCCCGTTGGCATCGCACCACTTGCCCAAAAGCTTCCAGGGAATGTGCGTCATCACCCCCACACCATCACCAGAGTCGTTATCAGCCGAGCACGCCCCGCGGTGTTCCATGCACCCCACGGCGGTTAACGAATCCTTGATCGTCTTGTGCGTGCGCTCCCCCTTGAGAGAAGCAATGAAACCCACACCACACGCATCATGCTCTTCCAATAACTGCGTGTTATCAACCGCACCACCCTCATACGTGGGCCATTCGCCATACACAGAGCCACGCTCCGCGAGGCACACCGTCGCCCGTCCCGCGCCCGGAGCGCGCGTCGACGTGCACCTCGGCAACGCCGCGGCTTTACGCAACCCAAAAAACGAAGGCGTGTGTGCCTGTGCGCGCGCGTCGTACACAAAACCCATTCGTCAGTCATCATCGCGTACATCATACCACGCGCATCGCGTGCCTGTGCGCATCAACGCGCTATACAATCGCGCGCCCCGCGTCGGCGCGCATGCCCCCATCAATCAATCAATCAATCAAGGGGCTTAGGGTCGCGCCATCATCATCCAGGCGCGCGCGCGCCGCATCGTGCGCGCATACGTACCGTGTGCGCGTCCGATCGAGACGTCGCATCCATGCACGAAATAACTCGCGTGTGCGTGCGTCTCGCGACGGTCGCGATCGCCGCCTTACGCGTCGTCAACCCACCGCGTCGCACGCCGCGACGCGCGGGCGCCATCGTCGGCGTCGCCGTCATCGAAGCCATGATTGCGCGTCGGTTGGGGTGTGAACACGACCGTGAAAACGTCCAGGTTTAGGTGATGAAAGTTTGTGTGTTTTTGTGACACAAATTTCACGCCGTCGTCGGTTGGGTCGAGCACACCACTCGTCGTCGTCGTCGCACGAGACGCGCGCGTTCGAATGATGACGTTGTGCGCGTTCGGTGACCGCGACGACGACGACGCGCGGGGTGTCGACGCGCTTTTTTAGTGCTGTGTATAGTCGGACATGTGACACGTACTCGCAGACCAGAAACTTGATGAAGACGTCTCACTTAAACTACACATGTGTGTGTGTGTGTGTGTTTTATACCACAGCTTCGGATGTTAATGACACGTATTGTAATAGATTTTAATGGTAAGAACATGACATACAATGTGCCCTACACCCCATATGCGCGAAACACCCGATTTATCCATTGTCACGCGCGCTATGGGGGGGGTGCCGGTCGTGGATGATGTTTACACTCGGGTGTTTTTAATGACGCTTACATATATAGGTATTTTATACGTACAATACACACATGGGACCCCATTGACACGCGGGTTTTTCATCGTTGGCTGTAGGTCGTCGCAGTCGTCACATTTGGTCAGGTGTGGGGGGTGCCTGGTGCGCCGGTGCTCGTCTGTATATGGGATTGTATAGTACACAATAGCGGTGGCGTCGTATTTCAAGGCGGCGGTGCGTAGGCGATCGATTCAATCATGAAACTTTCATCCCACGGCGCCCCGTGCTCGTGTGCGAACTTCCGAACCCGTAATGCGCGTAGCTCGCATGCAAGGCCCCGCAAATTCTCGAAAGAATCTCTCCTCATCCGTGAAAAGGTACTTCACTCGACGAATATATCCGTCGCTCACCCAGCGCCAATCGACGCCATCGTCTCTCAAATCTTGTAAAAACAACGCCACCGTATCCCTCACATCCCTCGACACGTGCTCGAGATCGCGAATGAGTTCGTCGTAGAATTCGTCGCGCACCCGTGCCTCCTCGTCCGTGCGCGTCATCCCGCGCGTCGCGCAATGGCGCGCGGCGTGTCGTCTCCTCAACACAGACATGTGGACACTCGAGCGTTGGGATGCCGTGCGACGACATACATAAAAAGGTAGAATATATGGAGGGTTTACATGTATAATACACGGGACCCCGTGGACACCCGGGTGTGTCGGTTGCGCCGGTTCTCGTCGCACCGAGGGTGCGCGCGCGTGCCCACACGACGACGGACGACGACGACGACGGACGAGGATGTGGGGTGCGCATGGACGATGGATGACGACGATGATGGTCGTGCTCGGGATGTGCGTCGTCGGTGCGTGCGGGAGCGCGCCGAGGGCGGTGGGGGGCGATGCGAGAGAGGCGCGAGAGACGATGACGATGACGCGACGAGGAACGACGGTGAAGGTGTATAAGACGACGCGACACGGCCGAGGGGCGTTGGATGTATACTTTGAATATCACGGGGTGAATATGAGCGGCGGCGTCGAATGGGCGAGGATGCCGACGGATGTTCGCGTAAACGGCGTTCGATGCGCGCGCGTCCAACGCGTGATGGATGAGGACGAGGACGACGTGGAACGTAAAGGAGGCGCGACGTGCGTGGCGATTATACCAAACGGTGACGTGAATGTTATGAAGCGGCGCGTGGAACGCGTCGTGGATTTTGAGCGGCGCGTCGTCGATGGGCGAGAATCCACGCAAGTATGGCTGGCGACGACGCCGCCGATGTTGCTCGTGGACCAGACGCAAAATCATCGCCACGCGATTGCATTATTAGAGCGCTCAAAACTATCGAAGGATGTGACGACGATATCAAGCGATCGTCAGCTGGAGATGAAGGCGGTTCTTCTTGGCATTCTAGACAGATGCGTAAACGACCAAAGATACGAAGAGAGCGCGGATATGAAAGCATTCGTGATAGTCGACGACGACGACAAGATTTTTCGTGATGAAATTTTGGAAGAACCCGCGAGCGCACTCGTTGAGCCTCCTCGTGGTGGTGGCGCGCAACTGTTTCTTCTCGATGCCTCGGCGTCGCAGACTTGGGGAGATATCATCAAACGGCGCGCTCGCTTGTTTGTATCGCGGTGTTGCGTGGGCGTGTCTCGTTCTAGTTTTCGATTTTCGTCTCACGTGGGCAACGCGCTAGAGAGCATGAGCTTGATTCGTTCGCCGGAACTTGAGCCGACCCGGCACATTCCGCCAGTTCTTTCGCGAAATTGTTCTGCCCGAGGATTTCCATACGCCGATGACGTCATCTTAGAATTCACGCGCGAACAGCGTCAAACTTTTGATGACTATCGATCATTCTACAAAGGATCTTACGAGGACATGATGCGTTCGAAAGTTGAATTTCCGCTAGCAGTATCGTTTGACGAAGGTAGACGTCTACGAGCGAAGGCCAAATTCAGAGGCGTTTCATCGTTTAGGGATTGTCAGCGACGTAAGAGTCTTTCGGTGACCTTGCGAGGCGACGGCGTGCGCCTGATGACTGGATCATTGGGTACAAAATTTTTGTTGGTATCGATGTGCTACGACGACAGGTACGTCAAAACGTTCTTGGTGCTCTCAATGGCAAAGAAACTTGGACTCTTTCCACTCGCGTTTCGATACGTACGGCTAAAAGTGCGCACCATCCCTGGAGGACAAACCGAACATGAAGGATTGTATTTGATGATGGATGATCCCAAGGCTAGCTTGCTCAGAGATCATAACGACCTGAACGTTATCGTACGGCGACGGTTTGATCCAGCAAGGGGCACTAAAGATCCAAAGTCTGTGCCTGATGTGAATGCGTATCCAGACACAGAGTTCAACGGCATCGCCGCTCGCGTGCGGTACGAAAAGATTGTGTTGACCAGCGAAACGTGTGACGCATTAGGCACTGCTTGCTTCAATGCCTTGAACGAACTTTTTGACGTTGACGGCTACTTGCGGTGGTTGGCGCTGAATACGTGGGTACACTCTGGTGATTATGTTGATGAACTATGGCTTCACGCGTCGAACGAAATTGGAAATCCACGTTTCGAGTTGAATGCCTGGGATCCGGATGACGCGTTCGAATCGTGCCATCACAATGGCGAAGACGCACTTATTTTTGCAGATTCCGATGCTAAATCTGGTTTGTTATATTGCGCCGAAGGCGCAATCGACCGTGTCTTGTTGCGCTCGCCGTACATGTTTGAGCGATATCTCGAACAATTGAATTTTGTTCTTCGCGAAGGTATAAAGTCTGATTCGCTTCGTGCGATTGTGAAACGGCAAGAAGCCCAGCTACGCAAACTACTTACAGGCAACGACGACGCGACGGCGCTCGCGTTGCTCGAGTTGTTAAAAATCAATCCCTCCATATCAAGTGCTTCTGAAGCGTTGGACGAAATTCTAGGCTCGTTGAACTATTACGAAACATTGGTCAACGTTCGTCGGAGAAATTTACTCAGAAATCCCATAGCATACGCGGCTTGGGACAAAAACTTCACGACCAGATGGTTGGCGATTCCACGCACATCAAATAACTCGAAATGCAGCGTTGATGTTGAAGTACAAACGCGCTCGTATGGCATTCCTCGGCAAGAGCTCATGATTCGAGTCTCACCGAGGAGTGCATCGTTCGCTTTGAATATTTCATTCAATCCTAATGTGATTTACGAAGGTGTACCGTACGCCGCGCTACCGGAGGAGTTGGTCTTTGAGTTCTGGAGTAACGCCTCATCTGGTAAAGTTCCTGAAACGCAATCAGACGTCGAGACGATGGCAAAATCTACGACGACAGATGTTGAGACCGCGACATGTGTTCGCAGTTATTTTGGCCGGAATTACGCTTTTGAAAACTATGTCATTGTAAATTTCTCATGCGAACAGGTAGACGCGCCGTTGTTTTCAATCCATCATCGATTTTGGCACAGCTTTAGCGTCGACGTGATGGGGTCCATGACGGTTTTTGACATGTTTGGCTGTGAGTAAGCGAATAATGAGTAATGTCATGACTAATAATAATAGACGCATTTGTTACAAAGCTAGCTTCATGCGCGCTAGAATCGTCTTTACTTTGCAGCTTGATTTTTGTACATGTCCTGCAAACTCCACAACCCCATGTTTGGGCCGCGACGATTGAGCACCGCGATTTCGTTCAGCGTTTGCTTCAACCAATCTCCTGGCTGGTTCGTCTCCAGTAAAAGCTGCTTCAAGCTCCAATACGATTGACGTTCGAAAAGTGTAAATACTAGGTTTTCCAACGCCTTCTTCTCCATGCGCTCCTTCTTCTCTGTTTTGGCTTTTACGGCGGCGTCCGTAAACCGAACCAAGTTTCGCGCCTTGGGCAACGGCGCAAAACGCATCTCGGACGAGCTTTGCGTGACTCGCGTCTTTGTCTGTGCCTTGATCATGCGCTCTTTGCTAACTCTATGGTAGTCGACGTCATCGACCGATCGTGGACGCATATCTAACTTCAAATTAACCTTGGCCTCGAGCGTGATGTCGGGACCAGTCGTAGAGCCTTCGCGCACGTCGGAGAACACGTGCATCGGCATATCGCTCGGCTGATTGGCTAAGATATAACTCTTTGGCACACCTGCCGCTTCTTGACCACTAAGTTCCATCGTACAAAAAGTCATCGCCTTTTGCGCATCCTTCTGAAACGGATCAACGAAGAGTTGAATCTTTCCAATTGCGTCATCCGCCTCCCCCATTGCGTCGTCGTCGTCGTGCGCCGAACTTTTATTCGCCGCCGCAGCTTCATGCCACGCGTTCGACACAAATTTGGGCGTCTTTACTAACCACGCGCTACGTTCTGCACGCGTCGTATCCAACGCCGTCGGCCATAAGTATGACTTCAACGCCGTCGTCACGCTTTCTGGCAACGCGCTCTCCGCAATCCCGAGCACCTTACACGCCTGATATCTCCAGTGTGCGCGATACATCGACGGCGGTCCATCTTTCTTCCACTCTGGCTTTGTATACTCCACCGCCCCAGCGCTATTATAGTGAAAAATAAACAAAATCACAGTCAGTCTCGTCGCCCGAATGATCCTATTCAACGAAACCTACGCGTCGGCATCCGCGTCGCGTCGCACCCACACCGCGCGCAAACACCCACCCAAGTCGCACCGGGTCCAACAACCCAAGCACAGTTTTCGTATGTTTCGCCAGTTCTCGTTTTTTCCCCAGCCACTCTCGCACGGCGTCTTGCGTCTGCTCGCTTCCCGCGGGTAAATCGTACTCGTCAAACTGCGTGCGCATTGAATCGATTGGTCGAACACCGTGCCGTCAGTCGCGCGCGTCATCACGTCATCACGCGTCATCGTCTATCTATCTATCGCGCGTCGTCGTCGTTCTCGTACCTCTCGTGACATCCTCCTCCTCGTCGTCGTCGCGTACTGAAGCCCCGTCAGTCGCGCGCGCATCGATCGATCGGTCGATCGGTCTTCTGATGTGAACGCGTGTGTGCTTTCAAAAGCAGGCACCCGAGCAAACCTGGCACCCGAGTGATCGCCACGGATCGTCACGCGAGACGACACACCGCGACGCACGCGACGCGACATCGCGACATCGCGACATCGCGACGTGACGTTGCGTGCGAATCACATCGACGAACGACACCGACGACGATCGTGGTGACGGACGGACGACGAACGGGCGACGAGCGTGGACGACGACGGAGGCCAGGACGACGGGAGATGGATCGGTTTGCGTTTTTCGCGGCGATGCCGTTTTTAACGGCGACGACGACACATACGACGACGTGTGAGAGTGACAGCGAGAGTGGTGAAGATATATTTACCGGTGTGAGTTCGTTTAGCGTGAGCGCGCGAGAACAGTACGGGGAAGAGGGTGGTGAGGATGACGAGGACGAGAACGAGGCGCGCGAGGGGTTGGCGGCGCGGGACGCGAGGCACTTGGTGTTCGCGTTGACGGAGAAACATAACGATCACGGGGGATGCGTGGAAACTACAGTACGATTACGACATGTACGGAAACGGGACTCTGAGTCGGAGTCGACGTTGGATGAGGCACCGAACTCGGCGTATTTGGAGATTGAGTTGGACGGCGCGACGTACGCGTTGTGCACGAGGTTGGCGAAAAAGGTTGTCTTTGCCTCGGGAAATCGATCGGGAAGCGTTGAAGACGTCATCACGAACGCATACGTGAGTGTCATTTTCCCGCACGTCACGTTGAACATATATTCAACCGCGCCACCGACGGATTGGTCTGGACACGGGAGTCTAAACGCGCTCGCGCGCGCGTTGAACAACGCCGACTTGAGCGCTCCGCCGCGCCGCGCGAGTGACACCGAGATCGATCCAAGAGAAGCCTTACGGTTACAGCGCCACGCCGCGGACGTATTAATCGATGTCATACTTCATGGTCGTCTTCATGAGAACGACATGGACGACGATGACATGGACGACGACGACGAAGACGAGGACGCCGTGGCCACCGTCGACGGGCGTCTCATCCGCGCCGCGCGCGCGTTCGCGGCGTGCCCAAAACCTCCGTATCGCTTCTTCGGCGAATGCGACGCCGAGAAAGACAGAGATGACGAGTGTTTATTACTATCACTCGACGAAGATGGTGATGTCGACGCTGATGTCGACGACGACGACGACGACGCGAGTGATAACGACAAAGAAGACCACGACCACTGCGACGTGCGACGTCTCGCTCGACTCGCCACCGCGGGATTGGACGCGTGATGACGTATTCTGGACACAACAAACGCCATGAATATGAAAAAACGCACAAGAAGGGGAACCGTCGAGGGGGTGTTTCTCATAGTATACACACACATACTAGTATATACGTCGTGTATCGCAATCGCATGTCAACCACGATGACCATCTCTCTTAGAGTTCACGGACACACACTACGGATCATCAGCACCCCCCAAGCCCCGGACGATGGGCGCGGACGCGGCACGCGAAAAAGCGAGCGACGATGGGCGTCGGGGCGCGCGCGCGCGGGACAGCGACGCGCAGCACGACCTCGAAACCTGGTCATCAGACGCGCGGGTGATTGTAATAATCGTCCGTCGTCTAGGACCGACGCCCGTCGTCGTCGTCGTCGTCGTCGTCGCACAGACACACACACATTTCGCGCCCACCGCGTCCGCGAACGCGTGAACGCGTCAACACCGACGAGGTGACATTTACCAATCAATCGAGAACCCCGACGCGACGAACGCACGAAACACGCACGTGATGTTTGGACGCGGCGCGCAAAATTACTTTTCAAACAACGCCGACGACGCGGCGATGTGGTTGCCGCAAGGCGTGCTCGACGACTTTGAAGAACCGCATCTTACGCGTTTTGAGCCACCGATGGATGGGGGACGCGCGCCGAACGCGGATGTGTCGGGCACGAGCGACGGACGGATGCGATCCAAGGTATGTGTGCGAGAATGTTTGTTATGATTTTTGTGTGGTGATTTTCGAGCGCGCGTGCGCGGGTATTCTCGTCGACACGCGCGTGCTCGTCGTAACAACCGGTCGGCGTGCGAAAAGTCAGAACGCGGTGTCCTTCTGAGAGAGAAAGAGAGAGAGAGACAAAGCGCTGACAAATGAGTGTTTTCCCATCACAGATCTTAGGAAGCTTACTGTTCGAAGCCGAAGATGAAGTGGCGGTAGCGCCAAATGGGCCTATTGGCGGTGTCAACACTGAAAAGTCTGCGTCACCGACCCGAGTGTCTGCGTTTTCCGCCGTCCCGGCTGGCGGCGCTTCGGGCGCGGAATACACTTTCTCTCAACAGTACACACCGTTTAATCCGTCCAAGGCGGCTCTTGATCCTACCGCTGCGTACGGGTTAAATCCAAATGGCACCGCTCGCAAAGGTCCATCTGGACCGCGTAAGGCGGGTCAAGGCGTCGAGGAGGAGGAGCAGCAAGTTGCTTCTGTTGAAATTCTTTCCAACGGTGGCTTAAAGCTTCGAGTTACATTGCTCGCTGCCGGCTTTGTCATTGGTGCTAGCGGTGCGTCCATTCGAGAAATCATGAGACACACTGGCTCGACCATTCAATCTTGGACGCAACATCCGGAAATTGGTGGTTATCACCGCCCTTGTCGTGTGTTTTGCATTCAAGGCACTTCTGAAGCCGTCATGACTGCGTCGAGCATCATCCATGAAGCTGTCGAACGCTACAAGGAGCTGTGTGAAGGCAAACGACGTGGAGAATTTGTACAACGCTTACAATATATTCGAGGCGTTGAATTCTCTTACCAGCCCCCGCCGAAGACTGCGGTACCCAACGCCGCTTCTGTCGGCGGTCAAGCAGCCGCGGCGGCGGCGGCTCTTCTTCAAGGCCAGCAATCGCGTGCGACTCCACAGCAACTCGCTGCATTTGCCCAGCACAACATGTTTATGCAATCTGGCATGATGCAGACAAGTATTCAAGAACCTATGCAGCTTTTGGCTTCGGTTCAAGCTCAGCAAGCTGCACTGGAAGCGTATAAAAATCTCGCTGAAGCACGCGCCAAGGTGTATGCGGCAAGCAAGCTCGCCAACGAAATGTACAACCAAATGAGTTTCCCTGCGGATCTGTCTCTGCCACAGAACCAGCAGAATTCGCATGCGCCATACAATGGATATTATTGAAAAAATTGAATTGATTTGTTTAAGGTTGACATCAGAGATCTGCGTTGATGTACCTGTACCAAGAAAAATTTTGCACAAGTTGACAGTTGATTGATAGGCGAAAGGCGATTTATTAAGCTAGCGCGTAGCCTACTACATTTGTGATACTACTGATTTCTAAAAACTCACGGTCGCGAGAATCGCAATGGTTTATCGCGCAAGTAATAGAGTTTTGCGCGGCGTACTTTGCGTCGTTCAAGGATTTCCATGCCCTTGATGTTCGGTGAGAACAGCGGAAAAGTACGCTCGACTGCAAAATTACCGACGACCGAGCGAACGGTGAAGCTAGATCCCATTCCTCGATTCTTTTTGCCGATGCAAATCCCCGTAAATACCTGCGTTCGTCGCCTATTTTCCGGAACCTCCAACGTAAGCTTCACGACATCCCCCGGTCTAAACGGAATAACCTTGCGCTCTTCGCACAACGACTTCATGTGCTCTCGTTCCAAGGTTTCCATGATGTGCCCGCACCGTTTAAAGTACGATTTACGTTTCTTTAATTCCTTCGTAGGCGTCCATGGTAACTGCCCTCCACCAGCGCTGCCCCATCCCGTTTGCGTCGCCCCGGCTTCAAAGCTCGTCATCGGCGCCTCCAGCCCGCGCTCCTCGGGTCTCAACTTGCTCGTGTCCCCACCCGCGCGCGTTTTAATCTCACATCGCGCGCTCGACGTGATCGATCGCGCGTACTGCGTCGGTCCACGCATCGCCGCCGTCATCATCGTCGACGTCGTGCGTGACGACGACGACGACATCACCGTCATCCCTCGCGCGATCGCCGCCGCATCCACGCGCGCCATCGACGTCGTCGCCGTCGCCGCCGCCTGCGTCAACGCCCGTCGCATCGCACGCATGGAAAACATCATCGTCCGCGTCTCGGTGCGCGACTCACACACGCCCGACCGCGCGCTCGGTCGACGCGCGTCGACGTGTGACGACGTGTCGGCGAGGCGCTCGAGGCTGTGACCGCATTCGAGCGCGCGCGGTGCGTGTGCGTCGCGGTGCGGTATGATTGCCACGCCGAAAGCGCGAGCGATGCGCGCGACGTCGTTGATGATTAAACGATTCGTTGCGCGACACGGGGCGACGACGGGCGCGGGGACGAGCGCGAGGACGTGGTGGTGTTCGCGAGCGCACTCGAGGCGCATGGCGGTTCGGTGCGCGTCCACGACGAGTGACGGGCGGAAATCGCGCGTGGTGTTCCTGGGCACGCCAGATTGCGCCAGAGATGTGCTTGGACGCATGCTCGATGCGGCGAGTGCGGCGGACTCGATGTTTGAGGTGACGGCGGTGGTGTCGCAACCAGGGCGGCCGCGAGGACGCGGACGCAAAAGCGACGTTCCGGCGCCGTCGCCCGTGGCGGAGCTCGCGATGCAGCGTGGGATGACGGAAGATCGTATTTTATGCCCTGAAAAGGCAAATGAAGAAGCGTTCTTGAACGCGTTACGGGAATTGGATATCGACTTGGCGGTGACTGCGGCGTATGGGAACTTTCTTCCACAAAAGTTTCTCGACATTCCGCGTCTCGGGACGTTGAATATTCATCCGAGTTTGTTACCGCAATGGCGAGGTGCAGCGCCAGTACAGCGCGCGTTAGAGAGCGGTCAGGCGGAAACTGGTGTGTCGGTGGCGTATACGGTGTTAAAAATGGATGCGGGACCGATTCTACGACAAGTCAAGCGACCGCTCAACGGCGACGAAAAGGCGCCAGGATTGTTGACTGAATTATTTGAAACCGGTGTGCAGGCATTATTAGACGAACTGCCATCGGTATTTGCGGGCGAAGCTGCGTCGCGTGCAACGCCGCAAGATGAAGCAACCCTCACGCATGCCGCAAAGGTGAGCCCAGAAGAGGGCGACTTAGATTTCACCAAGCAAAGCGCGCGCGAGTGTCACAACAAAGTGCGCGCTTTTGCAGGTTGGCCTGGGACAAAGGCGACTTTGAAGGTGAAAGCCGCAGGAGATGACGCAGAAATGAAAGAAGTAGTGATTAAAATTATCACGACTCAAGTCTCGAGCGATGGCGATGCCGTGTCAGCGGGTGGTGTGGTAGAATTACGTAAGAAGATGTTGCGCGTACCGTGCGCCGGCGGCGAATGGTTAGAATTGCTCGAGGTTCAACCTCCCGGCAAGAAGGCTATGGACGCGAGTTCGTTCATCAATGGTTTAGGCAAAGGTGCATCAGTGTATATTTAACATCTATTAGTCTATGCGCTTCATTAAAATTCTCAGAAGCCGTCATCTGAATCCGAATCCTCAGGTTGTCGAAGGGACTCGCCGTGGCGCAACGCTCGAATGTGCTTGTGTGGATACGTTCTTCCGCACGTCTCACACGGTGCGTTCACGCCAAATAATTCGTCATCATCGTCACCTTGTGCGTTCTCGTCATCAGATGAAGCATCGCTATCGACAGCTCTCGTTTTGTCTGCCAACGGATGTCCAGGAATAGCGTCGTGCTTTGCCAACCATCTCAACACGCGCTCCTCTTCGAAATTTTCGGCGCCGCCAAAGTCATCAAGGGCATACGTGGAGAACATCAACCGTCCACGCTTAAACACTAAAACAGCTGGTAGCGCTGGAATTCCGTATTTCCGCATCGCCGCTGAGTCATCTCTAGGTCTAATGCGCACAAATTTCGTCTTTGCAAATACAGGCGCCAAGTCGTCGCACACTTCGTCGATGCGCGCACACTGTTCGGCGCCCTCAAGAACAAAGTGTGCGACAACTCGCGTGCTCGCTTTGAGCGTTTCGCCGAGAGCGCTTTCTTTGATTTCGGAATATCTAGCTCGTCTTGCCTCAGCGGCAGCCACGGCGGCAGCACCTTTCAGTTCTCGTAACCGAGCTTCTTGAATCGCGCGCAACGCGCCATCCTCGTCTTCGTCATCATCAGTCTTTGCCCAATCATCCTCGTCGTCGTCTCCTGCGTTGGCCGCATGCGCATACTCTGCCCCATGCGTGGCTTCACGCGCAATCGTCGTTCGCACATTCGTTCTATCTTGCGATAGAAGTTCACCAATCATGCGCGTCGCCTCGGCGCGTTCAGCGGCATCCTTCTCGCAGCACCCCGAAGGTCGTGGAATGTGCGCGCCTTCCTCGCCGAGCGCGTCGAGTTCGTCATCAATCCATGATTTACACGCACCGACGTGTTTTGTGCCGCAGTCTGCACCCATGTTCGCGCGCGCGCACGAGAGTGGCGACGCGACAGTCGCGACTGGCGATGTGCATCGTGTTCTCACAACCCTAGGCGACTGCGCTGGAGCTAGTGAGCTGCGCGCCATTGCGCGACGGATGTGGGGACGATGGGTCAGCACGGCGTTGAATGCGACGCATGATGCGTCTTCGTCGTTGCGTGCGAATCAAAGGACGATTCGCGCGGTGTGCTCGTCGAATGTGGTGTGTATGACGAAAGATGAGAGTGTGCACGCAACTCCAGTCGACGTGAAAGGCGCGGAGCGTAGAGCGAGAGAACGCGCAGAAATGCTGCGAGATAAACAGACTGCTGCAGCTGTACAGGCGATGATGATATTCGACCGAGAACTCATCAAGGCGAGGCGAGATCGGGCGGCATTTTTACAACGTGAAGCGTTGCAAACGCGACCGGCGGCGCCAGATGGGCTATTGGATGAGCTCGCACGACGGTTACTCGATAGATTATTGGACATTAAACGTGATTTTAAAAGAGTGGTTGTTCTTGGTGGAGCATCTGAGGCTATTACCCGACGATTACTTGCCGAACGAAATGATGTGGAAACGATTGTTGTCGTTGATTTGTCGGCGGATATGTTAAATTTTGTCAAAAGTGTCGTCGGTGAGGCACCCAAGAGACGTGATGGCGCCTCAGTTGAAGTTTTATATGTGCAAGGGGATGAAGAAAACTTGCCTCTCAAAGAAGAATCAGTAGATGCGGTGATTAGTTGCTTAGGATTACACTGGGTGAATGACTTACCAGGAGCAATGTCGCAAGCCGCGCGCGCGCTCGTTCCAGATGGGTTGTTTTTATCATCAATTTTTGGTGGTAATACGTTACAAGAGCTCCGCGTAGCTTGCGCATTAGCAGAAAGTGAACGTGAAGGTGGGATTAGCTCCAGGGTATCACCATTGGCGCACGTCAGAGATGCAGGAAACTTGCTCGGCCGAGCCAACTTGCGCCTTCCGGCGGTTGATGTTGACTCCGTCGTCGTCGGTTACGACTCCCCCATGGAGCTTGTTGAGCATCTGCGTAAGATGGCTGAAACAAATGCTGGTCTTTCGCGTCGTCCGTTTCTCTCTCGTCATACCGCATTAGCTGCAAGTGCGTTATATTCAGACATGTTCCCCGCGTCAGCCGCCCAACCCTCGTCGACGGATGCCAACGCGCACTCGGGCGTCGAAGCGACGTATGAAATCCTTTACATGACTGGTTGGCGTGCGCACGATTCCCAACAAGCTCCAAAATCTCGTGGCAGCGCTACGGTATCGCTCGCAGATTTACAGAAACACTTGGGCGCCGGCGCCGACGCGTCCACCAAAGCATCATAACTTTGCGCGGCTGACGTCTCGCACTCGCTCTGCAAACACGAAACGACGGTGGTGATTCACGCGCGTCATTATCACGCGGTATCATAGTCTAGATTTAGCTGTATATATTCACATCTCATAGTACGTACTGGTAGTCATTCAGCGACAAATGTCACTGTCGCGCCATCCATAAAACAAAATCCGTCATCGCCATCATCCATGCATGGATTCGTGCAAATCTCGAGGCCACGTCGCTCGAGGTGGAACGCGCACCGCGACTTTTAAGCGCCTCAGTTCAACGCGCGCGCGGTGTGACGTCGACTCGAGTGCGCGTAAACGCACGCAAATATATTATTTCAACAAATCTACGCACGACCCAGTGCGTGTGCGCGCAACCGCGTGGTGAACGGCACGGTCGCACGACCATTCAAACAAACCCCAGGCGCCAAGGCACGCGTGAAGAATGGCGCACGTCGACGCGGATGCGATGACGCCGCTGGTGAGCCAAACGTCGGATGACTGGCTGGCGAATTTCTTTGATACGTTTGATACGACGATCACGGGAGACGCGGTGGACTTTGCGCTCGGGGCGTCGGAGACCGCGATCGGAGCGGATTTGGGACTGGAGCTGTGCAGAGAAGCTTCGGAATTCACCGAAGAAGCAGGTGAAAACGGGAAGAGAGGACGGGCTACGGAAGCGACGACGGCGCCGTTGAGCGAGGGGGCGAAGAGAAACAAGTCTAAGCGCGAGAAGCTTCGTCGAGATGCGCTCAACGACAAGTTTATGGAGTTGAGCTCTGTTCTCGAACCAGGATCAGTGCCAAAGACGGACAAGGCGAAGGTTGTAGTGGCGGCCACGGCGTTGATTAAGAAGCTTCGCGACCATCACAATAGATTGACGGAGATGATTGTCAAGATGCAAGCTGAAAAGACGAGACAGCAAGAAATGAATGCGCAACTGGTTCAAGAAAAGACGCAACTGCTGCACGAGAAGCTTCGCATCGAGGCGCAGTTGCAAGCTTACTTGACGACTATGCCCTTCGCTTCGCCTTTGGGTGGTGTTGCGACTGGTACGGCTGGTAAAACTGCAGTCGCCCCCGCTCCTGTATGGGCGTTCCCGACGCCGTTCTTGGAGCAACCGACTAGCGAAGAGGAGGATGTCACGCTCCGAGCGCCCGTTGCGTAAGTTGAATTGATTACTAAAACCATGTAGCTACCTAGTCTAGAGTCTATGATATGATTCATAACAATACAAATACCATGCGTGTAACACTCACACGCACATGTCGACCTCACGTGAGTCCGAGAACATCTCTATAGTTTCGCCCTGGCTTGCAAACTATGAAATCTGCCATGTCGTCGTACTCATCCTGACGACCTCCTTCTTGTGCGATGACTGCATCCAAGTATGGATTTCTTACTCGCTTACGCGGTTTTGAGGATGAATTTTCACGCGATGATGCGTTCGAATTCGGAACACTTCCAGCAACCGCACGCGATCCAGTGACTGTTTGCACGCTTTCACCAAGTCTCCTAAGATTTTCACTGTACTTTGTAATGTCATCCAGTGCAAGCGCGTTGGCTATCGCGACTAGACTACAATCCAGTGGAGAATCATGCGCCAGCGTGAGCTGTAAAGCTCGCAAATTAGTGAAAACCCCAGCACAGACTGTCATAAACTCGCATCTTTGGAGTTCAAGTTTTTGCAACTCGATGAGCGGAAACAACTCTATCATCTTCGCCGTACTGTGGTGCAATCGAGCGCCAGCTAAAACCAAAGCTGCATCTATACGCTGAGCATCGATATTAGCTGCAGTGTTTTGTGCCAAACAAAGCTCTGACGCTGCTTCTATGCTCTGATGCATTGCGCTGTTGACGAGGATAAGAAAATTTGCCACGCCATCGCACACACTTTGCTTTTCGTAGACACCACGCATCAAGATACTACTAATTTTCACCAGAACGGACGTTAAAGAAACAAACGCATCGCGCATGGAATAAAGATCAACACCACTTCCTTGCTTGGTCAATCTCAATACAATGTCATTCACCGCAATCATCAACGTTATCAACTGCTGCGGGAAACTCGGAAGCGTATCAAGAGTGTATCGCATTGCTATTTTAAGCATGCGCGAAGCTGTTTTGAGGCAATCTGGCAAACTTGAGCGTTGTTCGTGAAACTTCAATACAGAGTGCGTGATCTCGCAAATGACTTGCGCCGGTAACTCACGGAACTGGATCACCACATTTTCCAACATCAACACGGCGTTTTCCACGAGCTCATTTTCATCCAGCTCAAACGCTGTCATTGGAAGTAATATATCTAATAGTACAAGGCATTCCGATATGACTGAATCCCAGCTTTCAAGTGGCTCATCTAAAGAGTACGTTTGTTGTACCTGATGATGAAGAGACGAGATGAGGAGCGCAACCATGCTAGAAATTGGTGACTTTGTGCTCGCGCGCCCAGCGTTGATGACACTGCTCCTTTTAAGATGAGGTTTTGCAAATGCAACGACTGACTTCACACCTCTCTCCAATAACTTATCGTTCAATGCATTTGAAATTAAGCTCTGGATCGATTCAAGAGCTGGTGACTTCTCAAGTGAGGCTTTCGTTGATC
>JACLAB010015815.1_pt1 | contig 19689 bp, 15 predicted proteins | sample 8027921 | NCBI WGS metagenome assembly JACLAB01 (sample SAMN15725117, study PRJNA655200) | protist metagenome | isolation source: fluorescence activated cell sorting (FACS) single amplified genomes of... | place: USA: West Boothbay Harbor, Gulf of Maine | collected 2000-07-19 | reverse complement strand
GCTCCAGGTGAATAGATGCCAGTGTTGGTATCACCAACAAACGTATAAGTAGGAGCACTAACTGATCCAAGTGCTGGATATTGCTTTTGTAATGGATGTCCACCAGCTGTTGAGCCGTCATGAACAATAACTGTATCTTTAGTTGTATCTACTGTGACTTCACGTGCTGCACCAGTAAAACTGTTGTGCTCCGTTGATGAGCCACCTCTAAATTGTACTTGAGTTGCCATAATAATTAATTAGTTAAAGAGTTCCGTAATCAAATGAGCTTGAACCTAATGACATTGATAAAAATGTATCTGCTGTCAGTTCATTAGAAAATGTATTACTTGCAGCTTGTACAATGCTCCCAAAGAAAGCATTTACATTGATGTTGTAAGCAACTGATCTACCTGATGTAAAAAAACCTGCTGCATCATCAGCAGCTTGAAGTGCTGTTGAAGAACTAGATGCTGCATTAGTAGCAGACGTAGCTGCATTAGTAGCAGACGTAGCTGCATTCGTAGCTTGGGTAGATGCTGTAGTAGCACTTGTTGCTGCATTAGCGGCTTGTGTACTAGCAGTAGAAGCAGACGTAGCTGCATTAGTGGCTTGCGTAGTAGCTGTAACAGCTGAAGCAGCAGAAGCCGTTGCAGATGTTGCAGATGCTGTTGCTGAACCCGCAGATGCTGTAGCACTACTTGCTGCATTAGTTGCATTTGTAGCTGCATTTTGTACAGCACTAAGATTACTAGTGATATTATTAATAGCAGTAGTATCACCAGCAACAGTAGTTACATCACTGCTAATGCCAGCTACTGTATTAATGTTAGTAGCATTACCAACAACTGATGTGATATTTGCAGAGTCACCAGCAACTGTTGTTACGTTTGAACTGATGCCAGCAACGGTATTTACGTTAGCAATATTTGAACTAACAGTACCAATATCAGTTGCATCATTTGCAACACTAGTTACATCACCTGAAATACCAGCAACCGTAGTTACATTTGAATCAATACCTGCAACTGTATTAACATTAGAGATGTTAGTACTAACAGTATTGACTGAGGCAATATTACTGGCAACTGTTGTTACTTCAGTAGCTTTAGGTACATAACGGTGGAATGTATAAGTATTTAAAGTAGATGTAGTCTCTACAAGAATACCAAACCCTTGTGCATAAGTAGCAGATGCTTCCGCTCCATTGATAGTAACTGTAGAGTTACCTACGGTGCCATTACTAATTGTAATTACACCAGAACCATTAGACGTTAAATTATTAGCAAGAGGAACACTAATTAGTGTGCCTGCATCATTATTAATATCTGGATTTGTGTTTGGGAAGCTTGTCTCATTAGCAATAGGAACAAACCCACCAACATCATCAACAAGATCTATAATCCGTGCATCAATTGCAGCGGTAGTTGCAATATATGCATCACTTGCTGACCATGTATCTCCACTACCAATATTTTCAGCAGAGTTGAGATTCCAGAAACGTGCATCAGCTTCAGTCTCTGTATAGTACCTATTATCCAGTTGACCACCATCTAGTTCAGTGGAATCATAGACATTGGCTTCCAGCGCTGTCTGTGCAGCTGCAGTAGCTGTTGCTAAAGTAGAGGCTGCGTTAGCTGTGGTTACAGCCGCACTAGCGTTTGTATCAGCTGTAGTAGCCGTAGCACTGGCTGCGTTAGCTGTGACAACAGCAGCACTAGCGTTAGTTGATGCTGTGTTTGCTGTCGATACAGCAGCACTAGCGTTAGTATCAGCAGTGTTAGCCGTAGTGACAGCATTGTTAGCATTAGTAAGAGCACTGTTAGCAGTAGTCACAGCACTATTAGCTGTAGTTACTGCACTATTAGCTGTGGTATCAGAAATACCTACAGCAGTTTCTGACTCTTGCGTAACATATAAACTTTGGGTGAAGTTTTGATTTAGATCCTCTGCTTTAATAGCAGAACCAGGGAAAAAAGTAGAGCTAAGCGTATCAATAGCTGTATCTCTAAAGATACGAATAGCTACATTATTAGCTGGTGCTGATGTAAATGCAATTGTTGTAGCGTTGGCAAATGTAAATGCAGTTGTAGCTACTGTATCAAGTGTTACCTTGACATCAGCTTGTTTTAGATATTCAAATGTAAATGAATAGTTCGTGGTCGAACCATCCCCTGTGTATAAATTTTGTGTAGTTGCCATTAGTACTTAATTACGAATGTTTAGAACTGAATCATCAAAAGTTTCACCAGCTATATTAGCTTCTTCTGTTAGTTGCTTCTGAACTTGACGTAATTCAAGTGCAGCATACATATCTGCATCCATATCTGCATAGGCAAAGTCTTCTGCAGCACGTCTAGCTTCAGATAACCTAGCATGTATATCATGCCATTTCTTTAGAGATACTTCATCTGATTTATAACCTTGGTTACGTAGTTCACGTAGCTTTTCAATGCTCTTCCAACTACCAGCATCACGCATGATTTCTTGGATAGCTTCTTTAAAGAATCCACGCTCACCCATTAAACGGAATAGTTCAGAACGTTCTGGAGCAGTTAGTTTGACACCATCTTTAGATCTAAAGTTAGTGTTTATATCAAACTCCATTTCTTGTAAAAACTTTTCTTCAGGTGATTGCTCTGCATGAATTTTAATAGGACTATAAGCATTCCACAAACGTTGTAAGAAACTATAACCATTAGGTTTTTCACCAGTAACTGGGCTATAAATATAAGGCTGTCTATTAGAAGGATCTAGTTCACCAGCAAACCTATTACGGTTTTCAAGTTGTGACATAAAATCATTCTCTACTTCTACTAAACCTTGGCTTAAGATACGACTCCATTCTCCACGTTGTGAAGCAAGAGGACCAAGACTATTAATAAAACCAGCAGACCAACGTGTCAGTGCACCTTCGTTACGACTAAGAATATCAAGTAATGGTTTAATAGTAGACAAACCAGTACGATCAGTAACAGCAGCACCAAAAACAAAACCTAGTTTAGAAAGAAAATGCTCTACTTTAGCTTCACCAAGCATATCAAAGTTATCAGCAACATTAGCTGTAAGTGCCAACCAATCAGCAATTGGACCTAAAGCTTCGTATGAATAGAATTTACCATCAAGACCTTTGATACTACGTTTCTCCCATCTAGAGTTCTTTACTCTAGACATTTGTGTTTCTTTATCGTAAAGACCATCACCAGTAATACGGTCATTCATAATAAGACCGACAGCACCTGTTACGGCTAATGCACCAATAGCTTTACGACCACGTGTCATATACTTAAGATCAGCAATTTTATTTTGCTTAGCAATAGTATCCATACTTTCAATATCGATATTACGTGCTTTAAGTAATTGATCGATACGTTCTTCGTTACCAAGTAAGTCGTCTAGTTTAGTATAAGCTAGTTCATTTACATCACGTTGAAATGGTGTCCAAGGACCGTACTTACCCATCATATCAATCATGTTCATACCAGTTGTGGGGAACATAAGGAATGGACGCATACCAGGTACTATTTTAACAAGATCACCAACACCTTGTGCTAATGGTGTGTCTAGGTTAAGAGCCATTTCACTGTTAGCATATTTAACAGCTTCATCTTTTAACAAGCCATTATCACCAAACATCTCTTTATAATATTTATCAGCAATAGGTTTGACGTTTTCTTTAGTAATTGGTTTACCAGATGCTACAAGTTCATCCATAGCACGGAATCTAGATTCAGCTGCTGCATTAAATACACCAGTAAATCCATCCAATGCTGTCATAGCATTAGGACCAAATCTAAGTACAGGATCTTTACCAAGATCACTAAGCATTTCGATTTGATTTACAATATACTGTAAACCATCGTCACCATCAGCAGCCTGTGCACGTGCTGCTTGTTTAAGGAAATCTAACTCACGTTCTGACTGTAGTAACAAATCAGTACGAGTAACAGAACGAATTGAATCTGGTTCACGAGAAGCTTTTAAGAAAACATCACCAGCATAAGGTAATGCTTTACGCATAGTTTCTCCAACAGAACTATAAGCAATCCAACCACGTTGCATAGCTTTTAGACCTTTACCGGATAAGGCTGCGCCAGCAAAATAAGAAATAGGTTGACTAACAATACCACCAAAGTTACCAGCAAGTGCTTGAATAGGTGTTTTAAATGCAGATAGAATGCTGTTATAAACATTAGACCACACACCAGCAATTAACTTATTCTCTACTTCAGGATTAAGGTTAACGATAGCTTTACCTAAATCAGTAGTCATCCCAGCGATGTAGTTATTCATCTTAGTGATAGTATCAATACTACCATCAGTAAGTTCATAAGCCATCAAGAATTGCTCCATTAGCCGTGGCTGATTAGCTGCAATCTGCCGCATTGTATTACCAAACCTTTGAGAATCTTCAAAGATACGTTTAGCAGTTTCACCAGCTCCAAGTACAGTAGCTTCATTATAACCTTCAATGTTCTTAAATCCATTTTGTACTTGTTGGATAAGATTCATCTTACGGTTTTTGTAGTACTTAGCAGAAGCAGATAATTGAGTGACATACTGCATCATGTCAATGATCTTTTCTTGTGCTACTTCTACAGCTGCTGTACCGTCCATCAACCGTGCACCTTCAGAAAGGTCTGAGATGCGCCCAGAAAGGCTTCCAGCAAGGATAGACTGTGCCCTTGCTACATCCATACTGGTAAGGTCACTTCCGAAGCCTCTGAGGGCCTTAGCAGCCATAGCAAAACCACCTTCTGCTAGGATCTCCTTACCGTCATCAGTACGAGTAATAAATGGTTCTAATACTTTTCTTACATCTGCTTTACTCATACGTGGATCAAATAATTGAATCGCAAGGTTTTCACCTTCATCAATTACATCATCAAAAGTAACTTTCCAACCGTTACCTTCCATCCCAATACGACCAGCTTGATTCAGCTGATCAGCAAGACCAAGTACAACATCTTGTGCATTATCACCACTTGTTAGGCTATACTTTAATGCTGGTTCAGAGATTACATTACCAAGTCTACCGTAAACAGTATCTAAGTTTTTAGCAACACGAACTGCATCCACACTAGCACCAACAACACCAAAGTCATCAACAGTACGAATACCCACTTCAGTGTAATCATACATATCATGGATACCTTTGATTGGTTGATCCATAGCAGGATTCATAGAATAACCATACATCCCCATCTCATCAAGAGCTTCCTCTTGTTTAATAGCAGATTGGATTACAGCTTCTTCTGGATCAGCAGAACTAGCAGGTGGTTTATTTGTATCTAACCATTTACGTGCTTGAGGAGTTTCACCAACAAGTGTATCAGATTTACGTAAAGCACCAGTAGCATTAGCAATAGCACCAACAAATTTAACACTACCTAATGCTAAATCAGTAACAAAACCAAGACCAATATCTTCACGTATATTCTTCTGACGTTTCATGTCAGGAGTATCACTATCCAAAGTAGCCATGCTATCAGGAATAAAGTCAAACGTTTTAGGAAACGCTTTCTTTAAAGTACCTGTAGCATTATCTTCTTCGTATTCACTACTAACAGCACCTACAGTAAGTCCTGCTAAAGCTTCTACGCCACGCTCACCCATAAACTGGACAAACTTATTCTGACCAACTGACCAACCAACACGTGTGTTAGCAGCAGTACCAGCAGCTTTACCACCGGCACCTAATAAAATAGTAGGTGTAATAACAGAAGATATTTGTCTTATTGCTTGTGCTGTTTCGTTTTCAAATTTAGTAGGTTTAGGTATATTAACACCAGGAATTACATTAAGAATTTCTGTACCAAAGTCAAGTAAACTTGTAGGTATAGCTGCAGCAAATTCTGCAGAAGACCTTGGATCTTCAGCAAAACCAGGTAGTTCAGCAGCAGTACCTGTAGCCATTTGCCTGCGGTTCCATTCCCCACGACTCATCCCTTGAGCTTCGTAATAAGAAAAGTCTTTGGTTTTGTCGAATGGTTCTTCTTGTTGAGGTGCCGTAGCTGCCTCGGGTTGTGGAGCTTGTTCAGGCTGTTCTCCCGTAGGAGTAGAGGTTTCATCTAGTTGAGTATCTTCAAGCTGTGCAGCCTCTTGTTGAAGCTGCATTTCAGCGTTGAATTCTGGAGATAACTCCATCTCACCTGGATCCTCCCTAAACATCTCGTTAGGATCGTATTCCATAGTTTAATTAAGTTGAGAAGCGATTCTTCTTCTTAAAGAATCGTAGTTGCTGTAAGGTGTCATTGATCCACTACCAGTAGATGCAGGGGCTAAGAAATCAATTGAAGCAATTGTACCATCATAACTTTGTACACTACCAGTACCACCTTGTTTACCAATAATTTGTCCTAATTGGATACTTTGTCCTATAGATTGCGAAGGTTTAGTTGGTAAGTGTCCATATAAAACATCTACAGGTTTTCCAGTATCAGGGTCAATTGATTCAATAACTAAATAATGACCATAACCAGATCCATTAGCATTTACTTGATAGCCCCTATCTTTTACAATACCTGGTAATACTGCTGGAAAGTTGTGGTCTTCAAAAAACACATCAATACCAGGTTGGCCTGTATCATATGTTATAGAAGATACTTGGGAAGCATAGGTTTCTAAAGGTCTAGAAACTGGAATAGACATAGGGCTTCCAGCTCTCATCGATTCTGGTTGTCTAAAAACACTCGTATCACCAGACGTTTGAGACACACCTTGCTTTATTGCACGTAACCTAGCTTGTTCTCTTGCATATGAATTAAACAGCAACGCACTTGATTCAGGCGTCATTTGTGCATTAAGATCTTTTAGTAGTTGAGGTGGTTCTAGTGGTGTAAGACCTTGTGCTTTACGTATTTCATTCATAAATACAAACGGATCACCTCCATTACTCATCTCTACAAGAGCTTGTATCCTTAAAGGGTATTCACCAGTTTCAAGATAAATATCAGATGCAGCTTCTATTTCTGGTGTAGTCATAACAGCATCCTTTTTAGTTAAAACACCACGTATACCTGTTGAGCTAGTACTAATAGCTGCTTTTAAATCAGAATAACTGCGTGCATACTTTTCTGCTGATGAAAGATTTGATGCTTTTTCTAACAAAGGAAATGTTCTTCGGAGACCTGGCCCAAGGTTTCCTGCTGCATACTTACCCTTAGCTTGTCTAATTTCCTCTCCAATTGCTAGAGCATTGTTGTCAATAGATATTGCAATTTGTCGTGGCGTTGAGTTTTTAAAATCACCAAGTTCGTTTCTAACACGGTTACGCAAATCTCTAGCTGCATATCTTTTTACAAGTACATCTATTTCTTCTCCAGTTTTTACAGTACCAAAATCTGTTTTAGTGTTTATGGTTCCTTCTAAAGCTTTAATTTGCTCTTTAAATGCTGGGTTGTTGACAATTACCTGTTGTTTTTGGTAACGTGCATCTAAAGCTTTACCGGCAACAGGATCAAGTCCTGATAAAACATCAACAGCCTCTAGTGTAATATCACCATCAGGAAGAGATTCCAGTTCTTCAATCTTTTTAGCTTTTGCTACTGCGTCATAAGTATAACTGTTTGCAAATTTTTGAATTGATTGTGGTACTTTACCGTAAGTCTCTTGAAAAAATAGAAGAGCTTCCTCTGCAAACTCTTTGCTGTTATCTTGAGTTAAACCTTGTAAAAATCTTTTTTCATCTTCTTTATAACGTAAGTCATCAGCTTGAATCTGAGCACTACGATACTGTGTATCACCACGCTCCCGTGCCATCTTAATAGCACCCATTCTACCAGGGTTACTGACAGCAAAAGGTTGCCCTTTATTTACAGTAGCATTAGCTATCTGATCAAGGGTAAATAAATACTCACCGTTAACACCTCTTTGAGTAGCTAAACCTTCAAGCCATTTATAGGCGGCTTCTCTGTTACCAGGATTAGCTCTTACAATTGTATTAAAAGAAGAAACAATGTTCTGATTAAATGCAGTAGGGTTTTGAGTTAGGATTGTAGTAGCATTATCTGTTCTAATTCCCTGATCTATTTGTAAGTCACGCTGCCGCGCTTTCGTCTGAATACCTTGGTTAACACCTTGAAGGGCTGTCAAACCATCACGTAACATCTCAGGTTTATAAGCTAAAACATTAGACCTTGCAAAAAACTCTCTTTGGAAATTAGTAACAAAAGCAGCTGTTTGAGCAGCGTCTAAATTACCAGCTTCCAACAAAGCTTTGTTTAATTGCTGTGGGTAGATATTAGTTAAAATATAATTAACCCTAGCTTGGTCTAATTTATAACGACCATTGCTATCTAAGGATCTAGCTTTAGAAACAGCTACTGGATCAGCATTTCTAGCTTGTGCTACATCTAATTCACTTTGACGTACTTCTTCTGTAGCTGCTAATTCATACTCACCTAAGACTTGTCTAATTACTTCGTCTTGATTAGGGTTAACTAAAAACTCATTAATAGCTTGCTGAGCACGTTCGTCTGACTTTGCTTGTTCTATTTCTTCGTATTTTTTAGCAGCTGTTGCACTTAAATTAGCAACACTTTCAAACATTTTAGTTTGTGCTGCCTGATCGTTTTGTAATTGCTTTTGAGCAGTTTGGGAATCTAATTGAGTTTGACGAATCTCAGTATTTAGATTCTGTGTTTGAATCTGAAAATTCTGTTGACGTGCTGAAGCTTCATACTGTTGGTTTGCTTTAACCTCAGCACTGATGCGTTGTCTTTGAGAGATGTCAGCGTCAGCAGCTTCGCGCATACCTTGTATGACACGATTACTTTCTTCACGCATACGTGAGATAGCAGCATCACTTACTTGTTGTGGGGAGAAACCTTTAGATTTGGTAGCGCCCCTAAATTGTACTTGTTTTGCCATAGTTAGTTAAAATAGGGGGTTACCTTAAACCGGTATAGTTGCTTTGGCTTGCAAAACCTCCTGCAATTTGTCCTGCTGCTCCTATAAATCCAGAAACCAAAGGCGCTGAAGTGCTTTGTCGCGTCGGTGCTTGAATAGCTCCCGGTATTGCTTTCATAGGTTCAATAAAGATACGTTCAGGTGCTTGCGTAGGTAATGGAGCGGTTGGCATTCTTGTAGGTCTAAGCATCTGCCTTGATCTAGCATCGACATCAGCAGCATAACGTTGTAAACTAATCTGCCGTAGGTTACGTTGTGACTGCTCAACAGAACTAGACAAACTAGCATCCATAATAGCAGAGTTACGTCCTAAAGCTGCAATGCTAGATTGAAGAGCTTTAGTCCGTGAATTACCAGCTTGTCCTAATGCAGCACGACCTTCATTTTGTAACTGATCTACAAGAGCACCTTGGCGACTAAAAGCATCTTCAGTAAAAGTATCGTTTAATGCAGACTGTTCAGATTCATAAGCTTGCATTGCTGCAATACTATTATATGAAAGTCGGCTTGAAGTATTCTCTACAGACTTACCATACTGTTCAACAACTGCTTTATACTGAAGATCTTGTACTTCAGTTTGATATCTCCACCTTGCTAGATTAGTTTCGTGTTCGTATGCTCTGTTATTTAGATAGTTTTGTCTATCAACTGCAAAAGCTCTTTTATTATATTCGTTAGTTGCATCAGCTGCTGCTTGCGCTGCTTTCTGTTGGTTTTTATAGTTTTTTTCAGCTTGTCTGTTTGAACTGCTTGCTTGGGATGAACCAAAGATGCCGCCAATAATAGAGGTTGCTGCTCCTATTCCTGCTGCCAATAATACTGGCATAATTAAGTCCTCCTATAAAAACGTGGGGAATAGTTGCCTTCCCACATCATTGACACCAACGATACAGGGTATGGAAAATTACTTGTCACTTTTAATTCAAAATTAGTATTACGTTGATGGATGGGTATGGTGAATTGATGTTCTGATGTTACAGGACTACTGTCTGCTAAATAAGTATTAGCATCATTTACATATTCTACATTCTTCCATTCATCAGAACCACCAGATTTTACTTTAAATAAAACTGGACCTGTTCTTCCAACAGAAACTGTAACTCTTGATATAGTTAATGTAGCTGTATAATCTGATGTAGTAGCATCACGTTTATAATAAAATTTAGGCATGGTTGCTTCAAAATCATAACCATAACCTATAACGATACCATCAGCATAGCTTGTATAGTCACCTTGAACTTCAAAGTAACGGTAACCTGTACCAATTTCAGTACGTTCAATAGCAGCTAAATAGAAACCAGCATCTGCATCAACGGCTGCATCTGTACCTACATCTGCTTCAGGTACACTAAGAAGCATGATAGCTCCCTTTTGTTGAAATGGTGTATAGGGTGTATAGATTTTAGTAACCTCATTGGTTGCATCATATACCACCGCATCGACCGATGCATGAGGCTTGACGGGCCTTGTAGCCATGTCTAGGCATGTATTGCCACTAATGCTAGTAGCGCTCACCACAGAGCTTCCTGAGGGGATCTCATCAAGGATGATATTACCTATTGTGTATTCATCTTCATGCTGAGATACAATAACTACAGAGTCATTAATAATTTTTGCAGTTTGAATAGTACCCGGTAATTGCCATTTAGTCCATGCTTGAAACAAGTCTTCCTTACCATTATTATAGTAACGATAAATATAAAGGAATGATGTATCCCTATCTATCAACATCACAACAGAGTTAGGAGGGCTTGCTGTCAAACTATCAACAGTGTCTGGAATATACTCTAGTGCTGCCTTACTGATGTCTACAACAATAGGTGTCTGTTCTACATCACGTAGAGACATTGTAAAGAGTTTACAATAACCAGGGACACGACTGATAAATGCAGAGGTAGTGCCAACGTCTACAGGTGCAATATCAGTTGCCATCTCGTAGTTAGCAAGTGCTCGGATTACAGCAGAAGTAGGTGTAAGAACATTACCATCAGTTGCATAGAGTTGAAACTGCTGACGTTCGCTAAACAAGATAAGTCCTTGTGGTGATGGTAGTACCTCAGACAATGAAACAGGACGTACACTAGATACGTTTAGATCTACAGGGTCAGAATCAATCTGTGTTAATGCTGACTTAACAAAGAAATTATAGGAGTCATTAGCAACACCAAGAACTACATTATCTCCAGATAATACACCAAAACGGTTGCTGTAAAAGAAGGTAGAGTTAATCTTTGAGCCAATAAAAGACGGTATAGGACTGGTTACATCATCACCAGCTAACCTATCTTTATAAGTAATAGGTCCGAAGGTAAACGTAGTAGCACCAGTGTTAGCCAAGGCATGTGGCATGGTTGTATTATCTACACCAGGTGATGCATCACGTGCTACTGTTTCTTTCCAGAAACCACGCCCTCTATTTAGAGTAGTGTCATAAGCAACAAATTTAACATGGTAATCATCTTCAGCACTATCACTGTTTAATACTCTTACGTTATGACCACCAAAAGATTCAAGTGGTAGTTTAGATACATCAGTTACATCGTCTTCAAATACTTCAAGTGCAGTGTTATTAAGACCACCTCTAGCATCAATGTCAAAATGTAAAGGAGTACCAGTAACTGCACTGTAATCAGTTACCACTGCATTAGTACCAGTACCACGTTTGATGACAATACTATTGTTATATCCTTCTAAATACCAAATACCATCAAAATTGGTATTACCTGCTGTATGCTGTGCTTCAATAACATCTTTAATTTTATCAATTAAATGGTGGTTAGTATCCACATCAGCAGAATCATACAACAACATATCATCAAATGTTGTATTATTTTGAGCAGTTACTGTTGCTGCTACATTTTGAATAGTAACTGTGTATGAAAACGTTTCTACAAGTGTAAGTAGTTTAAGCGTAGCAACTGAATTAGCAACAAACGTACCAGCTGCTTGCATAGCAGTAGTAACAGTTTTGTTTGTAATAGTTGTCGTATCTTGTATGCTACGGAAATGATAATCGTTTTGTGCAGTACCTGTTAGATATGAAGCACCGTTATTAGTAACTGTGCAGAACGTACCATCAGCAGCAGTCCATACATAAATGTTTGCACCTTTAATAGCACCAATGTAAGACCCAGCTGCATCACGTTCAATAAAGAACCATGCAGCATCCTCTAATTCAGCCTTAGTAAATACATCACCATTAGCTTTTTTTAATACATTAGTATGCTTCATTCCTGGTCTTTTTAATAGACCATATGTAGCATCTGGGTAACCGTTAATGCATTCAGTTAATTGTCCTAATAATTTTTTGTCATCATTTTGTCGAGAGACACCACCAAGAAAGTTTGGTATTAGTTGGGTTACTGCGGGCATTAGCGTTGTAAAGTATGGAACGGTTGGTAGCTTTGATAGAAATTACCACCTTTAGGACTACCAAAGAAGGTATAATCTCCTTGGCTACATTCGTATTCTAAAGCTGTAGATCTTGCAAAAGCTTCTTTTTGTAATAGCATTTGATATTGATTAGGATCACCAATAATTCTACTAGACACAATTGATGCTGATCTTGCAATGATAAAGGCTTGGATAACAGTAGGAATACTAGGCCAATCAAAGTACCAAATAACATCTACGTACAAGGTGGCGTCAGTCCAGACAAATGAATGAGCAATCTTATCGTAAAGTTTGCCTTCACGATCAATGCTATCTCTACCCAAATTTTGTGAGTAAGATTGATTTAAATCCATTTGAAGTATATTATTAGCAATAATCACTTCATTAGATGTATCAGGTGTAATAGGATAATCGTATTCTTTATTGAAAGACCAGCCTTCTGATTGTATTTCACGAGACACTTCTCTTAGGGTGTTGAGTGCAATCGCAACGTCCGGGTTGGTTTGTGATTCAACTCTACTTGTAGCAATAGACTGTGTTAAAATCTGACTGGATACAGTCTGAGAAATATTAACAGTATAATTATATGTAACAGGGCTGGTAGCTGGAGATACTTCTACACCTGCAACGGCAATAGATGTACCAACAGTTACACCAGGTCCACCAATATAGGTGCCAACTGGAATGTTAGCTACAGTAGTAGTTAGAGTGGTGCCGGAAATAGAACCAGTAAAACGTGAAACTTCATTTAGTACAAAAGTTTCATCAGTTGTCAGTGAAGTAACGGGAGCCTGACCAACTGACGCCAGGATCTGATTAACAGCTTGTAGCTCAGTGTTGGAGCCAGTAGTAGGAAAAGGCATAGTTTGATAATGAGTATTATTCTCAATAAAGAATTAAAAAAAAGGAGCCTCCGAAGAGACTCCCAATATAATATAAATTAGAATGCGGCAGGCTTGGTAGCAGTACCGGCAAACAGTTCAACAGCAGCAGCTGGATTCAGGTAGTCAGCACCCATAGCCAAACGGCCAAGGATCACGTCACCCTGATAGATAACAGAAACGTCACCACTGGTTACTTGAACCTGAGGAGCAATCGCTTCAACACAACCAGCAGCTTCACGCTGGAAGATCAAACCACAGCTATTAGCGAATTCGGTTTCTTCACCGTACTCGTTGTTGATACCAGTAACATCGTTAGCAGCATCTTCAACAGCTTCGGATACGAACGAACCGGTGTTACCAGGATCGGTAACGCCAGGGTTAGTAGCAGAACCAGTACCGTACTTAGTACCATACTGAGAGAAGAAAGGAATATTCATGGACTTGTAGATCTTGATACCTGCGATCTCCACGATTCCGTCGCCACCTTGCAGTGCGGAACCTTGAACGTCGCGGTTAATCAGACCATTAGAACCAACGGCTTGGATCAGTGCATAGTACTGACGGGGGTTAAGGACACCCACACGTCCGTCCTGACTGACTCCCTTTTCGTCCATTGCAGCGGCTGCATCATAGAATGCATTTACCAAAGCAGTAGAAGAATAAGCATCAGATGCAGATGTAGTAGTACCAACACGAACCTGAGTACCACCGGGCTCAACATAGCCACTAGCAGTAATAGGTGATGCTGCACGTGCGCCACGAGTAACGGCACGGAAGATCAAACGATCATACTTTTCTGCAAGAGCATAGCCGATCTTACGGCTAATCTCAGAGCGCAGATCGTAATGAGAAAGAGTCTCATCAAGGTCATAAACGAAAGCTGAACTGATCAACAGGTCGTCAACCGTGATGGTCTTCTCAGCCACAGGAGGCGCATTGTTGCTATCACCAAGGATGCTGTTTCCAGGAGTATGGAATTCAGACTTGGTACGACCTGTGTAGATGAACTGCAAAGATTTGCCGTTCTTAAGTGTACGCTTCATCACAAGATCGCGAGCGATCGTATTGCGTTGGAAGCCTTTGAACATTTCTCCACTGAACAGTTTCAGATAGAGAGCACGGGTATCACCCGCCAAGTTAGACTGACCCAGCTGAGTTAGCTGAGCAGGGTTAACAGAAGATTGAAAAGCCATTTTTAAAAAAGAGAGTTAGTTTATACGACTCTCAAAGATCTTTGAGTTATTTAATTTGTATTGTAGTCTTTCCTACCGTCATGACGGCAAAGGTTGTCCTCGTAAGGGCCAATGCCAATAGTGAAGAGGGGAATTGCACCCCTCATTAGATCTATCTCACTTGGTGTACTTGACACCGCGATAGCAATAAGTCTTGCCCTGCACAGTAACCTCCTTAAGAAGCTCCACAAGCCCCGTTCCATGCTTATGGTGTCATGCGTCCCGAAGGATGAACGGACGTGCTTCTAGCCGATTACAGGTGCCTTAGAGGTAGCAAGATCCAAAGGAAAATTGTGGGCATTTCTTTCATGCATTACTTCCATACCAAGACCAGCACGGTTCAAGATGTCAGCCCAAGTGTTGATAACGTGTCCTTCACTTGAGGTGATTGATTGGTTAAAGTTAAAGCCATTCAAGTTGAATGCCATAGTACTAACCCCAAGAGCAGTAAACCAGATACCCACGACAGGCCAAGCAGCGAGAAAGAAGTGCAAGCTACGGCTATTATTAAAAGACGCATATTGAAAAATGAGGCGACCAAAGTAACCATGTGCTGCAACAATATTATAAGTCTCTTCTTCTTGTCCGAACTTGTAACCATAGTTCTGGCTTTCAGTTTCAGTTGTTTCACGTACAAGGGAAGACGTAACCAGTGATCCATGCATAGCTGAGAACAGGCTCCCACCAAAAACACCAGCAACTCCCAACATGTGGAAGGGGTGCATGAGGATGTTGTGCTCGGCTTGGAAAACCAACATATAATTAAAAGTACCGGAAATGCCAAGAGGCATAGCATCTGAAAAAGAACCTTGTCCAAAGGGATAAACAAGGAAGACAGCCGATGCCGCTGCCACGGGTGCGGAGTATGCAACAAAGATCCAGGGCCTCATTCCAAGCCGATAACTAAGTTCCCACTCTCGTCCCATGTAACTGTAGATACCAATAAGGAAGTGGAAGACGACAAGTTGGAAAGGTCCACCGTTATAGAGCCACTCATCAAGAGTTGCTGCCTCCCAGATGGGGTAGAAATGTAGACCAATGGCGTTTGAAGATGGGACGACTGCCCCTGAGATGATGTTGTTTCCATACATGAGAGAGCCAGCAACGGGCTCACGAATTCCGTCAATGTCAACGGGTGGAGCTGCAATAAATGCAACGATGAAGCAGGTGGTAGCGGCAAGTAATGTTGGAACCATAAGGACTCCAAACCAACCAACATATAGTCGATTGTTAGTACTGGTTACCCAGTCACAGAAGTCATTCCAAATATTCTTTTGTTGTAGCGTGATTGTAGACGTAGCCATTTAAATAGTAGTGCAAGTTATATGAAGCGATTAGCATTGTTTAAATGCTTCACTTTATGAAGCGATTAAGTAAGACCAATTTAAAGACTTGGCTGTCTAGAGCTAGGGGAGGAATTGCACCTCCCTTATTCTATTTAGCTATTAGAAGCTGTACTTGACTCCGACCTTAGTGCCGTAATCATTTACATCATCAAAAGTTGCAGCTACTTCACCGTATACGGAGAGGCGTTCTGTTGCTTGAACTGAACCGCCAAGCTTACCAGTCAGTTTAGTTTCTTCTTCACCACCATCAGGTGCAAAGATACTAGGACCAGCTTGTACATAATAAGAGCTGTAACCATTACCATTTTCATACCCAAGGTGAAAATCTGTAACATGGCCAATAAAGTTAGAGCCACTAAAGCCAGCGTTGTTCTCAACGTTTACATAAGGACTAGCCAAAACGGGTGAAGCAGCAAACAAGGTTGCGGGGAGGATAGCAAAGAATTTCATTGTAGTTTAGTTAAAAAAGAATAAGTATGTTGTGTACGATTACCGTGAATACCCCAGCCTAACCAGTAGTATGCAGCATTCATGTAATAAGGAATAGTTTGATGATTAGTTTGAAAAGCAAATAGATCTTTTCTAAATTTCATCTCCTTTATTAAGTAATCAGTTTGACATTTGAGACCACTAGGATCTTGTTTGCGTTTGGCACAGTGGCTGCCAAGACCAATGTACCGCTCAATAGATGTCCATTGAATTAAACCATAACCACCACGAAGGCATCTATCATAAGGAACGATAGCACCACCTTCGCAGATGTTAGGTTTAAAGTTAGACTCTTGTTGGATGTTACCCATAATGACCGCCAGTGCTGTACGGTCTGTCACACCAGCAGAAGTCTGTAGTTGTTCTAGAACGTACTGCTGAGGCGCAGTACATTGTGGGCATTCAATCATGATTTTTTAGCAGTTTTAGCAGCTCGTTTGAAGTTGGCAGCAGTAGGAGCACCTTTGCTCCCTGGCTTACGCATCTTCTCACCTGAGCCTTTTGCGATACGCATTTTCTTTGCGTGGATGTTAGCGTAGAGACCTCGTTTAGCCATTAGGATTTACCACATTTCCATTTACGTAATGCAAGAGCCTTCCGTGTAGGCCGACCCTTGCTGTCTTTCATGGGACCTTTGACACCACCCATCCTAGCACAGAAAGATTTCTTTCGCTTACCTCCACCAGGTTGTGGTGCCTTTAAATTTGAACCAGTTTCCCGGTTATACTTTTCACGACCAGCTTTAGTAAGACCACCAGATCGTGATTTGTGTGTACCGATCTTTAGGCTAACGTTCTTAGCCATTACTTTTTAGTACCTTTCTTAGTACCTTTCATAGGTGGCCTTCCTTTCTGTGATCCGTAAGTTCCTTTACCTTGTGGCATTACCATACTCCAGGGATAATTTGCCCAGTCAATGCATACGCTCCAAGCGCAGCCATCACACCTAGCATAGCTAGGCGACCGTTTAGTTTTTCTGCTTTGTCGTTGTGATTCACAGTGTAGTTTTCGTCAGTGTACATGGTGGGTTCTTTAGCAAAGAGGTTTTGTTGTCCGCGATCGTTGGTGGTAACAGTCATTAGAATTCGATGTCAGAGTTTTGAAGTTTACGGATAACGTCATCCCTAAAAGCAGGATCACGATCATAGCGTGGATCATTCATAGCTTGTACAAGTTCCTGTTGACTACGGAACTGAGCATCTTGCTGTGCAGCAGAACGCTTACCAGTTAGCAGTTGACCATCATTGCCAACAGCATCTGCATATTTATTTTGTAAAGCTTGTACAGCAAAGTAAATAGAGTTAGCACTACCGCTAGCCATCACAGAATCATACATCTCAACTTCTTCTTTAGACATATTTTCACCTGCCCAGCTAAGCATTGATTTATATGCTTTCTCTCCACCAACCATTTCAAACAATTGATTAGCTTGTTCTTCAGTAAGTTGATCAGCAGAAGGTTCTTCTTCTGTGTCTTCTTCTGATGGTTGTTCTTCTTGCTCTACTTCTTCACCGGCTTCGGCTTCATCATTTGGTGTACCTAGTTTCTTTTGTAGTTCAAGATAAGCTTGTTCTAATGATGACTGGTCCTTAAATTTACCAGCCAACAGCGGTTGCTCTGCACCCTCAAGAGACTCAGCAACCTGCAAAGAGTCTTGCTCATCAGCATTCATGTCTGGCTGATCAGCAGGTGTATCATTCATCGTAAGTGTTTCAGGCATATTATTGTGGTGGGGTTGATTCTGGTGGTTGCTGTTGCATCATCTGCATTGCAGCTTGTTCACGTTTCTGTTCGATAGCAGCCATCTGTGGTTGTTGTTGTTGAGCAGCCATCATCTGCTGTTGTTCCATAGCTTGTTGCTGTTCACCCTGTTGTTCTTCCATACTCTTCACAAGGTTAAGTACGTCGATACCAGAGGCAGCTGCAAGACGTTTGATAACTTCATCAGTATTGATGAACTGACCAATAGCTTCAGGTCCAATAGTTTGGGCAATGATCTGTAAGAACTGACCAAGACTTTCACGATCTTGACCACGACCAAGTGCATTGATACCAGCAACGATTGTTGGTTTAACAATACCACCTTTAGGTAAGCGTGGGATCTCTCCAGTCTTTTGTGCAACAGAAAGTTTTCGGTTGAGATAAGGTACAAGGAACTCAACAGTTAGTAGGGAGAATAATCCTCCAAGTTGTTGTTCAAGTTCAAGTTGTGTCATCCTAACCTCTTCAGCTGTGGTGCGTTCTGAGTCCCTGACGTTCATAATCAGGAATGCTTCACTCAAACGTTGAGTCAAAGACCCAATCATTTGATAAGCAGTTTGGAAGTCAGCTGTTTTACCAACTTGCACCACACCAATATCATCAGGTCGTCCCTGGATGATAGCACCATTGCCTGCCTTAGCAAGCGTTGATGGTTTGGTTGTGCTGCTTGGTGAAACAGTAAACACTACTTTAGCAGCTGCTGCGCTGCCTTCAACGATAGCTTGTGACAGAGCTTCAAGTGACTTTAGATCACCAAGGAACTCTTCCACTCTACCACGTCCGTAGACCTCTCCGTCTACGTGGTTAAAGCGTAGCACAAGCCAGGGGTTAGCATCAACAGGTGCTTTACCCATTGACTTGTAAAGGATCTGATCGTATACCTCTTGATGCCATACCCATCGATTATTGTCTAGCGTACAGTGTGTATAAATATCACATTCATCACTTTGTGCTGTTGTGCTATCAGATACATCATTAGGTGTATCTTCTTTGTAGTCAGGGTAATTTTTTTTAAGTATTTTTTTCGAGATTGTTTCTTTAGTTACAATTTCTATAACATTACCGTTACCATCTCTATCTACTACGTATCGGTTTAAAGGATAGAGCTTGAGCCCATCCTTACCCATAAAGATAAGAGCATTACCAGCTACTACTAAATGCTTTAGTGCTTGGTGAACAACGACACGATCAGTAGAAGCTGCAATAGATTCCATAATGGTGCGTTCAATCTTAGCAAACGACAAGTCCATTTCTGATCTAATTTCTGGACCAAGTTCTTCTGGAAGATTAATATCATTCACCTGAAGCTTAAAGAAGCTGGTTTGTGGAGGTAGCAATGCAAGCATAAGTTTACTTGCAAGCGTCACCACACCTTTGGCTCCTGTTGATTGCCAGGGAGTAGTTAATTTAACAGCACCTTTAGTAAAGTGCTCATCTTCACGAATAAGATAAGGTAAAGTTAGATCTGCTGCTTGTCTAGCAGAGTTTAAAAACTGGGAACGGTCCGAAGACAATCTGTCATAACGTGATTTAGCAGTCATTAGATGTTAAGTGTTTCAGCTTGAGATAAACTTAACCCACTATAAGCAGGTTTAGTTATTTTAAATTGATCCTTTCTTCGTTTGAAGGATTGTGTACCAGCAGTTCTTGGTGTAGAAGATGCTGGTTGAATTTGTAGGTTAGATGTTTGACCTTG
>JACLAB010008458.1_pt1 | contig 19690 bp, 18 predicted proteins | sample 8027921 | NCBI WGS metagenome assembly JACLAB01 (sample SAMN15725117, study PRJNA655200) | protist metagenome | isolation source: fluorescence activated cell sorting (FACS) single amplified genomes of... | place: USA: West Boothbay Harbor, Gulf of Maine | collected 2000-07-19 | reverse complement strand
CGTCATCGACATCGTCACCGGCGGCGACCGCTCCTCAGACGCGTCCTCGACGTTGCCGAATCGCCGCGGCAACGTCATCGACGCCGCCGGCGTCTCCACCTCCACCTCCACCTCCGTCGTCCCACGCACGCGCTCCATCTCCCCACGCATCAACGCCTCCATCATCCGCGCTCGCGCCGCAATCATACTCTCGCGCTCGTCATCGCGTAACACGCTCGCAACGAATACAGATCCAAACGCCGTCGCATCCGCCTCGACGATCGATTCCTCCGCCACGCGCACGAACCCCAGCCCATACACCGCGTAATACCGCACCGCCCCGCGCGGCGCGCGCACGTGCGCCACGGGAACACCGCGCGTGACTCCCCCGCCGTGCGCTGTCGCGCGATATCCCGCGAACGACGCCCCGGACGCGTGATCCCCGCGACGCATCATCGATCGATCGGATCCACAGAGGTGCCCACGATGCGCAAGCAAATCCACGTCCCGTCACGCGCACGCGTCGCACGCGCCTCCCCGATACCACACGCCTATGTATGCATGCGATATATATATATATATGTGTATATATAAATCCAGCGCCCGCGACCGTCGCGCGACGGTCCGCGCGACGATGAATGGCGCGACGCCCCGGGGTGCCTCGTTCGAGATGGGCGGGTGCCTCGTTTTCGGGCCCGCGATGACGCCACCAATGTAAACCCTAGGGCGCTTGACGCCACCAATGTAAGAATTTTCACGTCGTCCTCTGGGATCCCACGCTGGCGCGCGCGTCGTCGCCAGTGCGCGACGCGAGTGCGAACGACGACGCGAGGAAGGATGTTACGCGCGATCGCGCGACGTGAGGTACGCGCGTGATTCGCGTGTGTGTGCGACTCGCGCGTCGTAGAGGCGATCGATGGGATGGGATCGATTTCGATCGATCGTTTAGGGTTGGTCGATCAGATATCGGGGCGGTGTCGCGCGCGTGGATGATGGGTGTTTTTTTGTTTGCGCGCGCGCGTTCAATTCGCGTCGCTGACGGTGGTTTTCGTGTGTGTCTCGTGTGCGTGCGGTGTAGGTTTCGGCGGTGCGCCGAGTGTTGACGCGAGGGCTCGCGGGGGACGCGGCGGCGCCGGCGTCGAGCGGCGCCTCGTGGGACGCCGTGAAGGTGGAGTCTTTGTCGGAAACGTCGCGACGTGAGCTCGCGGGGTTGCAGAAGGCGGTTGCGGATATGCGGGATGCGATGGCGCGCATGGCTTATAAGGGTCCGGAGCCGGATTTTGCGGCGATGAAGAAGGAGACGAAGAACCCAGAGTTTGTGGAGGAGTTTGAAAAGGCGTACAAGAGCGTCACGGCGCCGGACATGGCGATGACACAAGTGGATACGTTGAAGAAGAATTTTGCTGAACTCGAGGCACAAGCGAAGAAGCATGCGACGCATGCGACGACGCGTATGGCTGAGCTCGAAGCTGAGTTGAAGTCGATTGAAGCGCAGCGCGAGAAAATCGGTACCATGACGATGGATGAGTACTTTGAAACCAACCCGGAGCTCAAGAAGAAGATTGACGAAAGAATTAAGAACGATCAGTGGTTCGATGTTTAAGTTATTATTAACTTGCGTCGTCGTCTCTCGCGCATTTCGGATGGCGACGAGATGTTCTCGCGCGTCGCTCGCGCGCACACGTGTAAGAATCCTTAGCACACATCTTGTGATATTATAGACATTTTGCTCTCACTTGTCGACGCAGGGGGCATCCACCGTCGTCGACGCTGCGGTGTGATGATGTCCAGAACAAATAGCAGCTCGAACTCGAGCGCATGCGGTGATCTTATCACACGCACGCGTGCAAACGTAGGCGCGGAGCAGGGCGCGGAGGATAACGGAGCGTTGACCGAAGGCGCGCGTCGCTTGAAGAAATCAGCATCAGAAACAACCGTACGATTCGCAACGACGATGCCGAACACGCTGACACACAAAATTATGCTCGCCCGAAGCTGGTGCGAAGTCGCTCCAGAAGATAGTACTTGGGACGTGCTATATGCCGACGTTGCGTGGATTCACGAACACTTGCTGTACAAGAACGGCGCGCGCATGTCGGACCATCAACGCGTCAATCACTTTGCAAATCACTACGAACTCACGCGGAAGGATTTGATGGCCAAAAACTTGAATCGTGCCAGGCGGCAAGCAGCGAAGAAGCACGGCAAAGAGGCGGCGGACGCGTTTGATATTGTACCAGAGACGTACGTTTTGCCAAACGAAGCGCTCATGATGAAGCGCGCGTTTTGTGAACGCGGCGGGCTGTGGATCATGAAACCAATCGGTCGTGCGCAAGGGCGCGGTATTTTTGTCGTGAATAAAATGTCGCAAATCACGCGTTGGCTCGCTGAGCGCGCCAAGTGCGATGGAGAAAACATATGCGTTGATAATTACGTAGCGCAGAGATACATTGCTAATCCGTATTGCGTCGGCGGACGGAAATTTGACATGCGCCTGTACGTGCTCGTAACGTCGTTCCGCCCATTAACGGCGTATTTATACCGTGAAGGCTTTGCGCGGTTCACCGCGTCGCGTTATACGTGTGACAAAGAGTCTATACATGACCAAATGGTACATTTGACCAACCACGCGGTGCAAAAGAAAGACGCAAACTACGACGCCGAAAAGTGTGATTTGCGCTGGAGCGTGCGGAGTTTGCGACAATACATCGCCGCTAAGCACGGCGTACACACATCCGATGAAGTAATAGTGAAAATCACAACCATGATTGTGAACTCTTTGCTTTCTGTGGTGCCAATTATGATACACGACAAGCATCGATTTGAAATGTATGGGTACGACGTCATGTTGGACGAAGGCTTGCGACCTTGGCTCATAGAAGTGAACGCATCTCCATCGATGAGCGTAGACAGCAAGACCGACTATGAGCTCAAAAGCGCGCTATTCCACGACGTGTTAAATGTGATTGACATGGAAAAACAATTCGTGGACGGAACAGAGACGCCTCGCGCGCGCGTCGGCGGATTTGACTTAATTCATCACGGCGGCGTCGTTATTGAACAAAATTTAAGTCTACTCGGTGGTTTAAACGACGATCGCGAACATGTTCTGGCGCAAGATCGACGATGCGTTGGGAATACACGTTTTGATCACAGGAAGGAAACGACTTGCGTCTAGAGAAGCGGCTCGTCATCCTCCGGGACGTCCTTCAAAATTGGTTTTCCTTCGGCGTCGAGCGGCCACGGGTTTCCGTCGACATCCACGGGAAATTCGAGCTTCTGCAACGTCGGTACGCTCCACGGGAATTGCTTCACCATACCGTATTCAATCGGTCGCCCAAAGTTTTTCTACAAAACGTACGAGAATTCAACGCGGTGAGTCCTTTGCGGCGAGTCCTTTGCGCGCGCGCGCGCCTCGACGTCGCCGTTCGCGTACCTTGTAATTTTCCTGAAACACGCGCTGCGCCTCCTTAAACTCCGGCGTCGCAAAAGACAACCTCGGATCTTCATGTTCACGCATCTTCTTCAACTTTTCCGTGTGCTGCTTCATCTCCTCGAGTAAATCCATGTGCTCTCGGTTATTCGGATCCGCGCGCTTTGCAAACTCCTCATACTTGGAATCGTCCGCCTACGCCGCCGCACGCGCCGCCGTCAGTCACGCCCAAACGCGCGCATCACAAGTATTATACACGCACCTCTGAGGCGTCGATCCCGCCGGTCCACTGCCCAGACATCGCAAAGTGCCGCGCGTTCGGCGCCGTGTGACGCATCGAAACGCATGCGTTTTTACGTGTGACGCCACTAATGTAAACACCATCCACCAAAAAAGTGCCAAAAAGCGCACCCGGCGGCGCCAGAAATCGACGCCGGGCGAGCGTTCGCGCGCGCGATGCCGTCCGTGGGGGCGCAGATATTCTTCGCCAGCGCGCGCGCCGTGCTTCCGCTGTTCATCATCGGCGGCATGGGCGTCATGGCGCGCAAGAAAGGGTGGTTGAACGCATCGACCGCGAGCGCGCTGGCCAAGTTGAATGGCAAGTTTTTCTTGCCGTGTTTGCTGTGGACGTCGCTCTCGCGCACGGTGACCGCGGGGACGTTGCGGGAGTTGTGGATAATGCCCGTGTTGGCGATGATGCACGTCGTGATTGGGTCGGCGATTGGGTATTACGTGGTGTTGCGGGCGTGCGGAACGCGTCGAGGATTTCGGACGGTGACGGTATTGAGTTGCGGTTTTGGTAACTCTTTGGCGTTGCCGGTGGTGATTTCGCGCGCGATTACGAAGAACCCGACGATTGGGAATTTGGTGTTTGTTGATCCGGATGATGGCGATAAGATGGCGTTGTACTTGTCGGTGTACGTTATTATGCTGTCGGTGTCGATGTGGTCCCTGGGACCGTACCTGTTTCATCGCCGAGCCGCGCTCGAAGAGTCCACCGGCGAAGGCGTCAATAGAGTTAACGGTGACGCGGAGAACGCTGGAGTGCGCAACGAGGCGCACTCTTCAGATGCGGAACGCGCATCATCAGCTGCGGGAGATACGACGTCGACGAATGACGACGACACAAAACGCGCCTTACTCGGCGTCGCGCGTAACGTTTTCAACGCAAACGTCAACGCATGCTTACTAGGAATTCTAACCGGAATTTGCACACCAGTCCGTGATATCATCTTTCAGCCCGGGCGCGCATTTAGCTACGTTAGTTATAGTGCAGATAGCTTGGCGGACGCCGCGATTCCATCGATTTTGCTAATCATTGGATGCTCACTCGCGAACGGGCCCGATTACAAAATGGCGGATAGGAAGACCGCCATCGCCGTGCTCATCACTAGATTCATCATCATACCATTCATCACAATAGGACTGTACTACGGCCTCAAAGACGCCGGCGTGGCGCCAACGAATCACGTGTTTTGGTTGAGTTTTCTGTTACTCGGAGCAACGCCGACTGCAAACAACGTCATGTTGCAGGCGCAAATGTTCCACAGCGATGAAAACGCCATCGCGGGCGTTGGGACGTTGTTGCTTTATCAATACGCAGTGGTTCCAGTGGTGCTCGTGGGCTGGATTTCATGGTTCCTGGCCATCGTTTAAGAGAACCGAGAATCGGTTGGGTGTTATTACAGTTGGTAGTATTTTAGTTGCGCTAGTTTAGCAGCCTTAGCGACACTAGTTAGTCTTCAGACCGCTCACATGCATTGTTCATATTGTATCATCACATTCGCGACGTTATCACGCATTTGCCAGCCGCAGTCCGGACTGAATCGCCTTGGAATATTCGCTCACGGCTTGTACGATAAGTTCATCTTCTTCTTCTCGCACCTTGCGCTCCTTCGCGAGCGCCACCTTGAGATTCGACAGCTCCTCTAACACGACCGTTTGAAAGTTACCCTCACCCGTCACCGCTGCGTGACGCATTTCCTCTACGACGCTCGCCAGTTTCGACACCGCGCTCTCGCGCGTCGCGCGCTCGGCGTCAATCAAATTCCTCGCCTCATTCATTTCACTTCCAAAACGCGCCAACGTTTCGCCCTCACGCTCCAGCCGCCCTAATCGCTCATCGTCTAACGCTTCGGATATCTCTTCGACTTTCCTCAACACCGTCGTGCCTAGAGTCTCCATATCCGCGACGCGCTCGTCGCGTTCCGCGGACAACGCGCCGTTCAACGCGTCGAGCGTCGTCGCGACAGCCCCCGTGCTCGATTCCATCGCGCGCTCAATCCCTTCCAGTCTCGCCGACAATTTGACATCTAAATCCTTAATCGCGCGTTCAAACTTCGCGTGCGCGGTGGCGCGATCGTTCGCTGCGCGCGCTTCGCTCGCTTTAAACGCGCGCTCGAGCGCGTCGAGCCGCTCGTCAAAAGCGTGTAATCGATCCGTCTCTATCGCGCGACGCGACGCTTTTTCTTGCTCGAGATCGCTGTAAAACGTGGCAAAACGCTCGTTCAATCGCGCGAGCTTGGTCGCGGCGTGTGAGGCGGCGGAAGACGTCATGATGCCGCGCGCGCACGATTGAGGACGTCACTCGGCGACGTGCCTCGACATGAGCTCACGCGCGAGAGCGCTCGCCAAAGGCGCGTCTCGCGCGTTCGCGAGCGCGAGCGCGCGGGGGAACGCGCGAGCGACGCTCTGCGCGCGAGCGGGCGACGCGGCGTGCGGTGTCTCGGCGATGTCGGCGATGTCCGCGGTGCGCGCTCCACCCATCGTTTCATTTGGACGTCACCACGCGCGTGGGTTCGCGTCGTCATCCGACCCATCGTCGTCCACGGCGACGAAGAACGCAGACTTTGCGAAATATTTATTCGCCCTGGTCGTGGGCGTCGTCGGGGCGACGTACGCGTCGGTACCGCTGTATAGGATGTTTTGTCGCGCGACTGGGTTTGGTGGAACGACGCAACGGGCGACGATTGAAGATAAGCTCGCGAGTGAGGCGTGGAGTAAAGAGAAGCGTGACGCCGCTCGAACGCGTGAAATAACCATCACATTCAACGCAGACGTCGCAGAGGGCATGCCGTGGAAGTTTACGCCAACGCAGAGGAGTATTAAAGTCGTCCCGGGCGAGTCGGCGTTGGCGTTTTACACGGCGAGAAATTTAAGCAAACAGCCCATCACTGGTGTGGCGACGTATAACGTGCAGCCAAACAAGTGCGGGGTGTACTTCAACAAAGTCCAGTGCTTTTGCTTCGAAGAGCAACGATTGCGTGGGAAAGAGGAGGTGGACATGCCCGTGTTATTCTACATCGATCCCGAATTCGCGACCGACCCAGCCATGGCTGACGTCAAGAGTTTAATCCTCTCCTACACCTTTTTCAAGAGCGATGACTTTGACGACGACGAATACGACGAACAGAAAGACCAGTCTTCGGGCGTGCGCGTGCACGGCCACGCGAAATAGCCCATCAGCACACACACACACACATGCATTGTTTTAGGTAGACATAGAACACACTCTTGTAGCACCGACAGCCAGCGCGCGTTTTGAAATTCAAGCTCCCCAGTGTTCGGCGCGTTCATGTCGCCGGCGTCGCCCGCCATCGCGCCCGACGCGCGCGAGGATGACCCCATAGACGCCCTCCGGCGTTCGCTCGCGTGCACGCTGTGTAACGACGTGCTTAAAGACCCGACGACGTTGCCGTGTCAACACACCTATTGCTTTGAGTGCGTGAGCGCGACGCTTCAAGGCTCCGGCGTGTACGATTCCAAGTGTCCCGAGTGCGCCGTACCCGTCGTGGCGAAGGAGTTGATTATAAATCAGACGATTAAGAGCTTTGTGGACGGGTTTGCGGCGAGTGAGCGGGCGTTGGAGGAGATGTTGGAGTCGATGGCGCGCGTCGGGCGCGAAGACGTCGTCGACGACAAAGACGACGAAGACAACGACGTCGGACGGTGTGAAGCCGAAGACGAGTGCGTGGAGTTGACGAAAAAGATTCGTCACATAGATGCGGTATTGAAGGATATCGATGCACGATTGGCAAAGGCGACAGAGGACGAGGAGCGTAAGAAGAGCGCCGAGGCGAGGACGCGCGAACTCGCGACGTCGTTGGATTTTGAACGCATGACGTTGACACAGTTGCGCGCCAAGTACCGTGAATTATACGACACGGCGGCGGCAAAGAATTACAAAAAGGCGTGGTTCGTTCGCCATTTTTCATCGCTCGATCCAGATGTGCTGACGTCGGCGTTTTGCGCGACGCAGCCTACGTCGCCGCTCGAAACGCAGACGGGCACGCAAGGACGACGCACCATCAATGCAGAGACGACGGCGAACGCACCGAAAAAGCCGATTGTCATCGCGTACAGTGCGAGCACGAAACGAGGTATTAACAGCCAAGAGGCGAAATTTGCTCAAGTTGAGGCGACGATTAAAATTATTGACCCGACGGCGACGTTTCTCGGGCTCAAAGATTTGACACCCGACGTGACACATTTGATTATGGAAACCGGTTCAGGCGATCGTGTGGTGAAAAATCGCACGGCGAAGTACATAGAGGCTATTGTTCGCGGGTTATATATCGTGCACAAGGATTGGCTCGACGCGTGCGCCGAGAGCGGTGCGTTCGGGGATGAAGAAAGCTTTGAGCTCGAAGACGCGTCGAGCGCCGACGCCGTCTCGCGCGGTTCAATCGACGGTCCTCGCAGGGCGCGATTGCGCCGACTATCCAATGGAAGTGGCGTATTTGACGGTTTACGCATCGCCGTGCGCGGGTGCGGCGCCACGCTGTCGGTAAAGGCACTGGAGAACATCTTACGCCTGGCGGGCGCGACGGTGACGGATGCGAACGCGACGTCTCCGCGACCGGCGCGCGTCGTCGTTGAAGAAGATAGCGAGCAAGTTCCAGATAGCGAAGACGATGACAACAATGACACAAACGATGGTACCATCACGCCCGCGCGCGAACAGTCCACGGAACCGACGATTACACTCGTCGATGACGCAACCAAAGACGCGTTTGACGCGAGAGACAACGAGCGGCTCGTGTCGTGGCGCTGGGCGTTGGAGTGCGTCACGCGGTACGAACGTCTCGACACTCACAATTGGTGCGTCGGCAACGACGCAAAACACGATGACACATCATGAGCACGCATGCCTATTAGACAAGTAGTAGCAGTAGCGTAGGCGCTCGAGCGCCTCCATAGAAGAAAAACGTAAATGGTGATTAAAACTGAAAACAAATCGCACGGTACAGTAATAGTAGTAGCATCAGTAAAGTGTACACACGCCGCGAGCGTCATCATGCCACGGGATACGTACAAATCCCGACGCGCGCCACCGGCTGGCATCTCGCCGACTTTGGACAACCGCCGTTGCCGTTCGCCGGGTCATTCGGATTACACACCAACGCACAACGATCCGGCTTTGCCGACCCAGGCGTTTGCAAAACACACATCCCACGTGCATTCGCCCCAGCATACGTATCCTCCGGACACGGACTCGCCACCGAACACGACGGCGAACAGAAATCTCCCGGCACGCCTTGAATCTGCACGCGCTCCTCGCGCGCCTCGCATTGCGCCGTCGCCGGATCCCCGTACGGCTTCTTATGCACCTTCCCCGGCGGCACCGGCGGCGCGGCATCCACGAACACCCCGCGCACGCCCTGCGCCACGCGTCGCGCGATCGTCGTCACCAACGCATCCGCCGGCGCGCGCGTCATGAATCGTCGAGACGCCCACATCGTCGGCACCTCCGCGGCGGCGAACGCCTCGGCCGCGCCGTCGGCGTCGGCGAGCGTCACCGTCACCGCGGCGGCGCACGGCGCGGCGATGAGCGCGAGCGCGATCGCGAGCGCGGCGAACGCGAGACGCGCGCGAGACGTCGTCATCGCTCGAGGCAATCAATGCCGCATCGGCGTCGCCATCGTCGAGGCACGAACACGTCCGACGCGAGGCACGCGTGTGTCATCATATACGCTAAATCACCACACAGTACGCCATGTGATCGCCCGAGAACACATCCACGTCGTGTGGTGCATGTGCTATGTAGTATACATAGTTAATTACACCCATAACTTTTGCCACCATACCCCGCGTGTTCCGCGGGTAGACACATTCCCCATTCCTGGTGTCATCATACGATCATACCTTGAGCAAAGCACTCGTACCCATCGGCACACGAAAGTTAAGCCTCAATGGGCCGAATTAGTATTGAGTGGGGAACCACTTGAGAATCCTTGGTGTCGTATGGTTTTTTGTTTTGGTGCGTGACGGTAGATATCCCCCACATTGTGCGTTGGATGTTCTTGTAAAACCGGGACACATGGCGACGACGACGATGACGACGACGACGGAGGTGTTCCCTGCGACGAGCGTGGAGCGATTTTGTGCGTTGAATGGGGATTTACGCAAGATTGAAGCCGAACGAGACGAGCGAAGCGGCGTCATGCTCGCGGTGGATATTGCGATTTTTGTGTTTCTCTTGCTCGGGCCAATCGTGTCCATGATTCCAAAGATGCGCGGGCCGTGGGTTGTGGCGATTGAGCTCACGCTCGTGATTTCGATTGCGTTGTGGTGCGTGGAGTTTGGCGCTCGACGGGTGGTTTGGTTCACGTGCTGTGCGCGTGGGGTGATTTTGACGTTTGACAAGACGCACACGATTCGCGCGTGGGCGACGCAAAAGCCGATGTTTTTGGCGTACGCGTTTTTGTTCGTGCACGCGTTTGTGAATTACCTGGGGCTCGACCCGACGTTCACTCGGGGTGATTTAGCGGATGTTCTCACCGCGGTGCTGTCGATATTAGCCGTGTTGTTCGTGTTGCTGATGACGAAAAATTTGATTGATATCGAAGGCGCGAATTCGTTGCTCACGGTGAATATGTTTTTGTTCTTTTTCGACGACGCCGTGCTTCGCGAGCGCGGCTTTCACGTCACGTCGTTTCGGAATCTCGCACAATACATCTTGGTTGACCGTCCGAAACGCGTGAAGGAAGCGTCATCGAAGCAAGATGATGAATTTTCATGGAATGAAATTCACGCGTTGACAGAGGACGAATCGCAGGCGCGAGACACGTACTTTTTTGACGGCGTCCGCGTCGCTTTATTTTTACGACCGTACAGACATTTGAAATCTTAAACGACGCGCTATGACTATTATTTGTGCTAATCTTGAAGCGGCAACGTGCCGCAATCTATGATGCTAACTTGCCCGAGCGGACCGCCACCCTCGGTTCCAACGGCGTCGCACACGTCCAAGACATCCATACCTTCAATCACGCGTCCGAACACGACGTTCTTGCCGTCTAAGCCCGGCGTCGGAACTTGTGTGATGATGAATTGCGATCCGTTGGTGTTCGGTCCGCGATTCGCCATGGATAAAGTCCCAGGCGCGTCGTGCGGAATCCCAAACGCTTCGTCCTCAAACGTCAACCCGTACACGCTTTCGCCGCCTTGACCATTCTGCAAAGTGAAATCGCCACCCTGCAATGCCAGCCCTTTCACGATGCGATGAAAACAATTACCTTTATACGTCAATGGTTTGCCGCTTATTGCACTCACCCCCTTCTCGCCGGTGCACAGCGCTCTAAAATTCTCCACAGTCTTTGGGACGTGAGCGCCAAACAACCCAAATACAATCCTCCCCGCGCGCTTTCCATTGATCGCCACGTCGAAGAAACACCTCGTCGTCACCGTGGTGTCTCCTGGCGCGGGCACGTCGCGCTCGAGCGTTAATCCCCAATCATCCGCGCGGTTAAGTTTTTCGAGCGTCACGCGCACCGTCGCCTCATCCTTGTCCCAAAAGCATCCATCCACGTCGACGGCGTGCGGAAAGTCACCTTCCAGCGCAACGTCATCCATGCCATCGACTATGACACGCATGCTACTTTTGAAAATGTTCACGCGCACGGCGTGTCGCGGCACGTCGCGTGGAAGGGTGAGCGTGAGTACGACGTCGCGGCTGTCCCCGGCGGCTTTGAGCGCGACGTCGACGTCCGACGCGTGTCGAAGGAGCGATGTCGTCGTCGTCGAGCGGCGCTGGCAATGACGATGACGTGCATTGAGCGAGTTTGGTACTGACGACGCGACGCGCGAGGCGAGTGACATGATGACGCGTGCGCAAAAGTGCGGTAGTGTATTGTTACAAAGTGTCTCACACGACGAGCGCCGAGTACCTGTCCGCGGTACCATCTTCTTGCTTGTGTTTCTGCTGACGAATGTGCGCTAGAGTATTGGCGTAGGACTGTTCTACTTCGCGTAGGGCGTTGACAGCGTCGCCGCGCGTTTCAGTGACGCTGACGAGCTCGGAATTAATCATATCCACGAGCGCTTGCAACGTGTCCACAGTGACCGCCGTGCATCCCTCTGGGGACTTGTCGTAAAAGTACAGATACTTGTTCAATATGCCGACATACAGCCCAAGGGCTTCGATGCGATGCGATGCGTTGCCTCCAAATGTATCGCGAACGGCGTTGGCAATCTTTACCGACTTTTTCAAACACGAAGCTACCGAGGCAGAATCCTTGACGGTGTCCGTCCAAAACAAGTGCGCGCACGTGTACGCGCCAACGCATTGGTCTGGTTTTTTTAGCAGTCGCGCACTGTATCCAGTGGTTTTGTGCACGAGCGATTCGCGACTTTCCGCACCAAAGACGTTGACTTTGTGCAGAGTACCGATGATGATGAAGAGCAAAGTGACTTGCTTTTTGGTGTCGGTGATGAATTCTTCGTAGAGCGTAAACGCGCGCTCGAAAAATTCATACGCGATAGACTCCAAGTTTGCCACTGCTGCGAGCTGCGCGGCTTCTAAATACAGCTTGAGCGCTTTTTCGTGTCTTTCAGCAATTTCAGTCAACGCGGTGATAGCTTTGTGGACGAAGTGTAATGACTTTTTCAGACCAGGAGACTTGACTTCCATCGGCGTCGTAAACGAAATCGCCGCCGTTTTCTCATCCTCGGCGTTGGCGTCTGCGGGAACTTCAGTGTCTTCAGACACGGCGTTGTCGCCACTTGGTGGCGTGGACACCGCGCGTTCGGCGAGCACGATATCTCTACCGAGCGCGATTCCGGCAAATACCAATGCAGGAAACGTATAGCGCATCCGACGCGGTCCGCCCGCCATGAGAATGTCGTACGCCTGGTTTAACATTTGGAGTTGAATTTCGTAATCGTCCCCCGGTGCCTTGAATAAATGTACCACTCGAGCTACGATGGTTTGCTCCTCCGCCAATCGCGACGCGGTCTGTTTGTCTTCTATAAAGTTCCCCGACGCGATCGCTGCGTTTTCTTCCTCGGGGGCGCGGATGACGCAGTCAATGAATTTGTACAACACGTTGACTTGTGCCGTCGACGTGAGCGTGCTTCGATTCTTCACCAACGTCTGCACGATACCAAGCGCAATCTCGCGCTTTGATGCATGTTCTAATAATTCCATCACCTTTGGGAACGAGTTCAGTGTCAACACTTTAGACACGTCGCATGTCTCCAACGGATCCGTCAGCAACACCGTGAGTTGCTTGACGGCGTCGGCGTCGACGATGGGCACTTTGCTCTCCAACGACTCTGCGAGCGCGAGTAGAATGTCATCTAATGTGCCAGCATCGGTAATCTGCAACTTCTTCGCGAAGGCCATGAGCGCAGCGTACATGCCGATGATTTCCTTCGCAGGAACGTCGTCGTGCGCCTCGATGACTGCCCGACAGCACTCGAAAGATTTAGGAAAGACGTTTGCGGCTTCAAACTCAACCTTTGCCTTGGGTGTTTCCTCGGCATACGTCAACAATCGTCCTAAGAGCGCATTCAAGATTGAACCAACGCGCACACTTGGTCGTAACATCGTTAGCGTCGCGAAGACTTCGGTAAACGTCGCCAGATGGTACTCATCCGGGAACACTTGAATCAACACGTCGAGCAAATACGGCTGCGCGAGCTCATCCTTACAGTTCACCACCTGTTCTAAAATACGTGGCAACACTCGCTCACGGTACAGATCCAAATCCACGCCCTCGAGTTGCGCGATCGCCAATAAGTTCTTCCCGACTAAATCCCGTAACTCTTGACGTTCGCCTTCGCGGCGCGTTCGACCGCTCGCCGGCCCGACGTGCTGCATGCGCACCCAAAGCTTATTCATCTCTGTAAAGTTCTGCAACAAAAACTCCACGGCGTCATCTATACTCCCACCCTTGCCTTCATAGCGCGAGCCTTTATCTGGTAATAACGCCCTGCTCATCTGCGCCAAGTACGCGCGCAGGAATAACCCGTGAATAGGCTGCTGCACGCCTCGCGTCATTTCAACCAAATCCATCAACACGTCCCTCGCCCGTCCCTCCTCACTCTCCACATACGTCGCTCCCACTGTGATTAGCAAATACAACCGAGGTAGAATATTCCCCGCGTGCTGCACGAGCTCGTACAACTCCATGCACGATCGACCGTGCCGAGATTTATCCCCAAAAAAGCTCTTCAAATACGTCAACTCGTCGCTCGCGGCGATGTAGAGCTCGTAGTACTCGCGCGGGGCCAAAGCAATCGTTCGTAGCTCGCCGAGCATGAGTGACGCGTTCTTAAGCGCTTCGCGTAAATTATCGTCATCCTGCGCGGTGAATGGCACGACGGTCGAGGCGTCAGTCGACGGTAAACACCGAGTCGGGCGCTTTCGAGATCCAACAGAATCCGCGCGCAGACGCGAGCTCCGCAGCCGCACGCATCGTCACGAATCTCGCACGCACCACCGCACGCTTCATGTGATAGGCGTACTGCTTCACCATACTTTTCGCCTCTGTGTGTGTGTGCACGTCATCACCGCCGTCGTCAGTCGTCGTCAACATCACCGTCGCCAGCTCACGACAATCGATTACCAACCAATCCTTCTCACGCGTGCGAGAGCCGACGCGCGCGAGAGCCGACGCGAGTCGAGCGTCGCATCAATTTTGCACGCGTGCGTACCATCGAGCCAGCGCGTGGTGTCCGCGGCGTCGCCCGTCGCTGCGCGCGCGACGTCTCCCATATCAGCGTGTGGCGTTCTGCGGCACTCTGTCGCGCGCGCGCCGCACGCCAGTCGTCGCGCGTAAGACATACCACGCGCCATGCACGCACTCAGTACGGTATCTTTTGTCGTTCCGGCGGCGCGCCGCGCGCGCGCCGTTCGCCCGCGCGGTGCGGCGCGGGCGCATGCGACGCCGATGGGTCTATCCGATGGGTCTATCGCGCGCGAGGCGCGAAGCGCGCGCGGTGTGGCGCTCGCAGCGCGAAATGCGCGCGCGCACCGCGCGGTGATTAAAACGCACGAGAAGTCGCGCGCGAGCGTGGTGACGTGCGCGTCGAGCGGCGCGGCTACGGCGCCGGGAGGTTCAGACGCGAGCGCGAGCGGCGTGAGCTTGGGCTCGAGGATCCGCGCCATAGCCTTCTTCGCCACGTCGTTTACGCTTGCTATTCCGCTGATTTGCATCATGGCGTTAATTTTTCCGTTTTGCTGGGTGTTTGATCGCACGCGACGCAGTGCGTTGAGCTTTGTGAACGACGTTTGGGCGACGGTGTCGACGTCGTTGTTCTTCCCAGTAAAGGTCAGCGGTCGAGAGAACTTACCGCCAGCCAACAAGGCTGCGGTGTACGTGGCTAATCACGCGAGTTTTATGGATATCTATTCTATGTTTCACTTGCGCCGACCGTTCAAGTTTATTTCGAAGACGAGCAACTTTTTGATTCCAGTCGTCGGTTGGTCGATGTTTCTCACCGGTCACGTGCCGCTCAAGCGTATGGAGCGTCGTTCACAAATGGAGACGTTGAAGAAGTGTCGCGACATGTTGGCGGATGGTGGTTCGGTATTGTTTTTCCCTGAAGGTACAAGAAGCGTCGACGGTACCATGGCGCCGTTTAAGAAGGGCGCGTTTAGCGTCGCCGCCAAGGAAAACGTCCCAGTCATTCCAGTCACCATCATTGGCGCGCACGAAGCCATGGCGAGCGGTAAAGAGTACGCATTGAACAATGGCGGTATTAAGGTCATCGTTCACCCCGCGATTCAATCCACAGACGCCGATGAGCTTTGCGCTCAGGCGGAAAAGATCATCAAGGAGTGCTTGGTGAACGAGTCGTAGTCAAAAGTCACGTCGACGTAATAACGACGCCAGCTCGTCCGTCTGTCATCGAGCTCGCATTTCTTGTAGTACAATTCATGACACACATAATAATTTTCACACGCATGCGTGAATCGAACCACATTACGCCACGCGTCGCGCGACATCGAATCGCGCTTTGGCTCGTCTCGTCGCTTTTTCGGCCCTGAAACCTCAAAACCAACAAGCTCACGCACCGAAACGCCATTCGCGGTCGCGACTCACTCGCGCACGCGCGCGCGGCATCGGCGCCATGTCACTCGCGCTGCGACTGCGCGATTACGCCTCGGTCGCCGTCGATGTCGTCCATGCGCTCGCGCCAGTATCGCTGGCGCTCGCGCTGCTCGTCGTCGCCCTGGTGTCAGCTTTAGCCCGCGTGTGCCACGCGCGCGCGACGCTCGCGCGCGCTGGCGTCGGCGCCGTGCCTTGGAGACCGAAGATGTTGTGGACGGTGTACCAAAAGTCTGCGCGTTCGCTGCTCGCGCGGGTGGAAGGGAGGTTTGTGAAGACGACGCGAGGCGACGGCGGCGGCCGACGGGCATTCGGCGCCGTCGTCGGGACGTGTCCATTCGTGCACATAGGCGAGGCAAAGTTAGCGAGGGATGTGTTGCGAGGGACGACGACTAAGGCGCCATTGTACCACGCGTTTGAGGCGTTTTCGGGGACGGGGATATTCACGGCGGAGGGCGGCGACTGGGAACGCAAGCGCGCGGAGGTTTTACGCGCGTTCGCCGTCGTAGGATTAGCGTCGCTGCGCGACCGTGCGGTTGATGAATCAAAACGCATCGTAGATGAATTGAAGAGCGCGCTGAAGCTGGTGACGAATGATGGCATGGAGGTCTTGATGTTACCGGCGTTGCAACGTTTGGCGTTGCGCGTAACTTTTGGATATCTCACCGGGAAATCCCTCGATGAGGCGTGTGATGAGATTGGGCGAGATCGAATCGCGTGTGAAGCGGAATATCTTGCCGCGGCGACGACGTTGCGGCACTTGATTCCCGCGCGCGCGCGCAGTATTTGGATTTTTAGTGATTTATTGTACGGCCTGACTCCAGTCGGCCGCTTAGAAGCGCGCAACATTCGGGCTACGCGCTCGCTTTCGAGTTTAGCGCTTCGAGTAGCGAAGGATGATTCTCCGCTCGGGATATTACGCCAAGGCGAGGCGCATCTTCGGGAACGTTCGGTGGATGTAGATGGCGACAAGTTCCCCAAAGGGTTACTCGATGAAGCGACGACATTGTTATTCGCCGGACACGATACGCAAAGTGCGACGCTCTCGTGGGGACTCTTGCGCCTCGTCGAACATGTTAATATTCAGAATGACCTCCGCGCGAGTTTGAAGGATGGATTAGTCGTGGAGTCGCTTGGCTTACGTGCGAACATTAAACCGCCGAAGAAGAAGTCGAGCGGCGCGGCGACGACCCCAGCGTGGGCGACATCGGCGTTTGCGCCTATGCTTGAGTCTGTGATTCGCGAAACGCTTCGCTTGCATCCCGTCGCGCCACTCGTGGTTCGAATGCTCACGTCAAACGTCAAAAGCGATGGGATGAAAATCTCTCGAGGCTGCGCCGTCGGCGTGTGGTTGAGCTCGGTTCATCGAGACCCGGCGGTATGGGATGACGCCGAAACGTTCAAACCAAAGCGTTGGCTCGATGCATCTCTACACATGCGTTCAGCATCCGTTGAAAGCGCGAGCGATGAAGGTAACGGATCGAATAACAATAGCCCGAGTGGGAAGGAGGATCACAAACACGGCGCCGAGCGCGGATTAAAGCGCAAGGGAGTGGGTTACATGCCCTTTGCGCACGGGCCGCGTTCGTGTGTGGGTCAGCATTTGGCGCAAGTCACCATGCGAGTTGCGCTCGCACACTTGATAGAGGCGTTTGAATTCAGCGCCTCGGTCACGACGGACGCCGCCACACCTTCAGTCGGTTTTACCGTCACGCCAGCCACTGGCGCGCCGATGACGCTTCGCAACGCGCCATGATTAAGAACGAACGCAGCATTAAATTTGTGAAGATAACAATAAACTAGGCTAGGAAAAGCAAACGATCTTCACTCGCAATCGATCCCAGCTTCACGCAAACGACGCCGCAGCTCGACAAATTTTTTCGGCGTCGTCGGATACAATGCGGATAACGCGTCGATATCCGAATACTTCACCCCACCCTCATCCGCCTTAATCTTCGCGTCGTGGTACCTCACGCGTCCATTAATCTCTTGCGACATTCTCCCCGCGCCGTACTTCGCGTCTCCACGCTTCGGTGCGCTCCACGGTCCGATCAAGTACCACCGACTCTCGGCGTCCTCCGCCCAGTACAAGTCGGAGCAATCGATTCCACGTTCAACCGCCATAGCCGTCCCGCGTTCGACGTCGCTCCCTTGCTTAGCCTTACCCAACCCTAACGCCGCCACGCGCACGCCGAGAACGATGAGCCCAGCCTTGGCGGCAGAGTCCACGCTCACAATGTCACCCAAACCGTTCGCGGCATCCGCGACCGCGCGCACTCGAGGAAATCTGCGATGCGGCGCCCGCGCCCGCCGCCGATCGACGACGGCGGCGCGAACGTGTACGTTGTGCGCCGCTCGCACCCGCGCGCACGACATCGCGCACATCGCCACGTCGATGCTGCGCACCGGCGAATGGCGCGCCACTAATCAGCGCATCGCCCGCACCGACATGGTTTTGTACTTCACACCCGCGGGCGGCGAGCAGAGCGGACACGTCGTCTACGTCGGTGCGGATAAACACGAGAACGAGCATCTCATCAAATGGGGCCTGCCGCACGACGTGTGGTTTCACGTGGATAAGATGAGCTCGGCGCACGTGTACTTGCGGTTGTCCCCGGGACAAGGCATGGAGGACATCACCGCGGAGGAGTTGGAGGATTGTGCGCAGTTGGTGAAGGCGAATTCGATCGCGGGGAATAAGATGAATGATATTAGTGTGATTTATACGCCGTGGGAGAATTTGCTGAAGCGCTCGGATATGGATGTGGGGCAGGTGAGCTTTAAGGATGACAAAAACGTGGGGAAGACGCGAGTGAAGACGCGAAAGAATGAAATTGTGAATCGATTGAATAAGACAAAGGAGGAAAAGTTTCCTGATCTTCAGGCTGAACGTGAGGCGTTTGATGCGAGCGTACGCGAGGAGAAGAAGGAGGCGTATCGATTGGCGGAAAATGCGAGATTGGAGGAGGAAAGGGCGAGAGAGGCGGAGCGCGACGCGAGAGACTACAAGCACATCATGAAGGAGGAAAGCATGATGTCGAATAAGGAAGCGGCGAAAAAGTACGCGTCGGTGTCCGATGCTGAAGATGATTTTATGTAACTCGTGACGGCGTTTGTGCGAGATGGTGTGGTGATTTTGAGTGTTGATAGGTGGCTAAACGCGACTTCGACGCTCGTAGTATTTTGTAGTACCCGCGTAGCGGCGACTGAGAACGTTTGTCGATCAAACGTCAGTTTAATAATAGTGAATTGTTGATGTCGTGTTTTTTTTTGTTATTTTCTCTTCTTTTCTCATTACTCGTATAACTATGCAGCGAACCTGGAGCTAAGGGTGGTTCTTGAGTACACGGCGAGACCAACCTTGGTGATAACGCGGTTGGATTTGGGTTTGCGGGAAGACGCGGCGGCGCGTCATGCGACGTGATGACACACCGCGCGCCTGCGTTTGAGCGCGCGCGAACTTAGATAAGATCCGCAACGTTGCTCGGGAGTTCCTCGATGACCGTTTGGTAGAAACGTTGGATGTCTTGGAGGAGACGTTCATCTTCAGCGGTGACAAAGTTGATGGAGACACCCTTACGACCGAAACGACCGGAACGACCGATACGGTGCAAGTAGTTTTCAGGCTGGGTCGGCAAGTCATAGTTGATGACCAAAGACACTTGTTGGACGTCGATACCACGAGCGAGCAAATCGGTGGTGATCAACACACGGGAAGAACCAGAGCGGAACTCGCGCATAATGACGTCACGAGTGTTTTGGTCCATGTCACCGTGCGTGGCGGACACGGTGAAATCGCGGGCGCGCATGTTATCGGTGAGCCAGTCGACCTTACGACGGGTGTTCGCGAAGATAACGGATTGCGTAATCGCGAGGGTTTCGTACAAGTCGCACAAAGTGTCCAACTTCCATTGTTCCTTGTCAACGTTGACGTAGAACTGCT
>JACLAB010014673.1_pt1 | contig 19696 bp, 16 predicted proteins | sample 8027921 | NCBI WGS metagenome assembly JACLAB01 (sample SAMN15725117, study PRJNA655200) | protist metagenome | isolation source: fluorescence activated cell sorting (FACS) single amplified genomes of... | place: USA: West Boothbay Harbor, Gulf of Maine | collected 2000-07-19 | reverse complement strand
TCCCTCAGTTTGTCCACGCCCTCGTTCGTCGCGTCCGCCGCGTCGACGGCGCGCTCCAGGTCATCGCACTCTGGTTTTTGCAGTTCCTCTTGATTCACGCGCGCGCGTCTCCACCGTCGCCCGCGTCGCGCGCGTCGTTTTGAAGCTTGCTTCGCCCCCGTTCGGCGAAATCGCGTGTTTGGCCCCGTTCTGAACGGGCCGTTCATAGGCAGCACCTGGTACGGCTTTTTGATCTGCTGCCCCCCTGACGCACCAAAGCGAATTTATCTTGATATGTTAGATATCTGACAAGCAATGCGAGCTATAACCGATACTACGTGAGCAATCGGGCCTAGTGCGTCGATACGTGATGTCGATGACAGGGGCTATCCTTGATTAGTTCAGTCAGATATCTAACAAGCAATATACTAAATATAGTAGCTTCCCCTAGTAACCTAGCGGGACTAATTGACGAGTTAACACTCATTAATGAACTAATCAATCACAGCCACTTGTCAGACACTAGGCCCGATTGAGCATCGTTTACAAAAATGATGGCAAATGAAGAGACGCGAAATGAAGACACGCGCAGTCGCCCGCTGGCGAGCGTCACTCGCTGAACTCTTTCTTCCGTGAACGAGGTTGTAAAGACGCACATTTGTCCTCAAGGTACCGCACGCGCACACGCGGGTTGCTCTCGATCACATAAGGCCTCGGACGCTGAGGCCTCGGATCTTAACAGGTAGAGACGAGCGTAGTTGCGCATTGCTAAGTGCGTTAGGCGTTGAGTTACTTAATTCACCATTGAATCAGAAAATTCCATACGACAATATAGTCTCGGAGTACCGGTTAAGGACATCAGACGATTACAACAAAAACCAGTGGCAAGTAAAAACCGCCTGTCAATTTCACGTTCCACGACCGCGTGTTGCGAGTGTAGCGCTGCCTTGTTGTCGTGGCATCGTTGCTTTACGTATTAGTCCGAGGTTTAGCTAGAGCGGAGCATTCGCGTGAAAATACGCATTAGACTATGGAGGCTCACGCAGGTTCACGTCGGCCTTTTCGCCGCCGTACGTGGGTTCGTCTCATACTCGTCTGTTTCGTCACGTTCTTGTGCTCGCGTACGACAAACTCACGATTGAAAATTTTGTGCGTGATATCACGTTCTACGTCCCTAAAAGATGCAGAGTTATCGAGCATCGTACGGCGATTGTGGGCACGTGATGTGTGCACGGCACTCGAATTTGTCGATGAAAATACATTTGGAGCAATTATAGACTGGAATGAGACATCGCAGACTCTAGCGAAGAAGATGTTCCGTACATATCGCTTTATATACACGAAATATTTTAGCGATGGTACGATTTTGTACGACTTTGTGTTTAAAGCAGACCTCGATACGTATGTGGTCAAAGATAATTTCAAGCTCTATCTTGCTGAACTCAATCCTGCGGAGCCGATCTACGCAGGGAAGCAGTTCGTACACTTCGATGGAACTCCGTTTGCAGCAGGTGCAGGGTATGTAATGTCTTCTCGAACATTTCTGGAGTTTGGGAAACAAATACAAATAAATCATACGGAAGGACTTTGCAATGAGAACGCTTTTCACGCACAAGGCAATGCAGAGGATTTAGCGACCGGGAAATGCCTGGGACAAATAGGTATTTTCCCGCATAACACACGGGATATGCACGGCAAGGAACGTTTCATGGTTTTCAACCCGACAACCATGTACGATGACACACAGAATGTAGATCAAAATCAAGAATGGTACAGAATCTTTTCATTCAATGGCGAATTTGGTGAGCGCTGCTGTAGCGAAAGAGCTGTGATTTTCCACCATATTGATTTGACCACGGTACATAGTAGACTCGTGTATTCTGCGCAGCGATGGAAATGGGGCAGATCTCACGAGAGTACTCAAGAAAAGAATATTCAACAATTAGCATATCATGATATGGCAGCCAGTTGAAAGTATTTCCGACTCGCTTTTTAAGAGTCGATTGGGTATGGGCAGTACTACCTCTACGTCATCATTCGATTCCAACGAAACTACGAATTTTTGTAGCAAGTGTCTCTCCCGGGAGTAAGGAAAAGTATACATCATACGCACCTTCAGCTAATATGGGTTGCCGAAGCATCTCTTCGTACGCAGTTAAGTTTGCATGTACATGCTTTACGTACTCCAAGCACTCGTTGGGATTGGATGAGTTGTAGTAAATCATTGCCTTTTTATTGAAGATGTTGAAAACCTCTTCTGTGCCGAAATAAATTGGAACAGTTCCTCCAACGAAGGCGGAGAGAATTTTTTCAGTTATATAACCACTCTGACGAGTGTTTTCCATCACCAGACCAAACTTGAAATCGCTGTAGATATTGTGTGTATGTGCCCAGTATGTGTGCCGATGCGTTGGCAGCTCGGTGAAGTTCGCGCTACTTCCATGGCACTTGCCGCCGGCGTAGACAGAGTCTATACTTGCAAGCAAGTCAAATGCATCTTCTCGATGTTTCAGACATCTACTTGACACGTGCACAAGAAACTTTGATCTGGAGTTCATCGGTCGGACTTTAAACGCATCGTATGCTCCAGGTATCACTAGAGCAGCGTAACTCACATAATAAAACTGCATCACCCGGTCGGTGGGCTGAATCACAGCACCAAGGTAATAACTCTCGCTTAGTTGCGTGACTTTCACATAAGCTTCCGGATTAATGTAAATTATAACACCTTCGAACGTTTCCCTTGTTGCGCTGCAGCCACCGTGCATTCCTATTAAAAGTAAGTCACCGTCACTATGGACATATGAATCATTGTAGGAAACAATACTATATTCAGGAAACACCGCTCTGCAAAGTTCGTCCGAACTATACCCACATGTCAAAATTTTCATCTGCTTGCCAGTTCCTGCATGGGACGCCCCCCTCCGGAACACCCGCTTACCAGCGTGCTCGGCGGATTGACGCATTTCGCGCGATAATAAGGAAAAGGTCAGCAGTGTGATATACAGGAAATGCAGCACCAGTTTACGTCGAACGCGGCAGCACATTGTTGCCTCGCGTACCATTCGACGTCGACGTCTGCCGCTTGCTCGATCATCATTTCAAATTTCAAACACGTCGCGCGCGAACCCAGGCCTGCAGCACGTGGTACAGGAATTTCTGTACCTTTGTACCTTCAGTTTTTGTATGGGCAAACAGTGGTGTACCAGAAGTTTTTGGTATGTACCAGAAAATTCCTGGTACAGGTCATCTTGAGCCCTCAATATTGTAGCTCGCGCTTCGCGGCGCGAAAACGAGATCTCTAAAATTATATAATTTCGCGGCCGTTTTGTCACCATCATCGAAACGGAACGTTGAGAGGTTGTGACCTTTCCCACGTTTAGTTCGAGCTCTCTACAAAGTTTTGGTTTTGACGCGCTGGGGCGCGGGCGACGGCGGCGTGCGCGCGGAGACAAACGAACGAGCGTCCCCGATCGTCGCGCGCGCGCGACGCGCGCGAAAACCGTCGACGCAACGCGACGCGCGCGCGATGAAAATTCAAAAATCGCGCGATTTGAGCGACCGATTGCTTTGACGTTGCATCCTACGCGCTTCAATACCCTGGCGTAGTCTACACCCATCCTACCAGTACCCACCAGCAGAACGTCTACGCCAGCGTCTACGCCCGGCATGGAGCTTACGATACGTGCGATTGTGACTTCTTTCTCACCGCCGCCCTTGCTTTTGTGTACGCGTATCTTGGGATTTCCAAGTAACTTGGGATTCCCAAGTAAGCGGGAAAGTGAACATGAAAATATGTCGAGGATCGTGAAGAATGGATGCGCAGGGGCGGGTAGACCTGCAGCAGTAGAAGATTGAATTAATAGATAGACTAAGCGCGTGAAGTGCGTCGGTTCTCGCGCGGTTCTCGTCGATTCGTCACCTCGGCACCAGCTCGTAACAGCTCGTAACAGCTCGTAACAGCTCGTAACAGCTCGTAACAGCTCGTAACAGCTCGTAACAGCTCGTAACAGCTCGTAACAGCTCGTACCAGACGATTCATACTGTTTACCAATACGATTGGCGCGTTCGGACATTCGGCGTGGTGCGTCGTGCAACATGCACGTGCACCTGTTTTTTACCTCACGTGCGCACGCGGCCCATCCCTATGCTTGAATCGAACAAATAATTTCCCGAACCGACAAGCTGCGCAATCGCACACATGTTGCTTAAAGGATGCACTCCGCGCACGTTAAAGCGCCTCGTGTCTCTGGCTTTACTCTTCATGTGCTACTGGTGTACAGAAAGTAGCGTCATTTCGTTGGGAGCAATGCAACGAACGGCCGTGCTTGCGACGGCGAAGCAGAAAGCGCAACGTTTTGGCATGGTAATGTTACTGTATCTAAACGATGCATATTACGCTACGACGCAGAGCTTTCTCTGCAACTTGAGCGCCATTAACTCCACATACTTCGACACACTCCTCATTGTCACGGCCAGCTCACATACGGCGAGCAAGCTCAAGCGTGCATTCCCAAAAATATCCGTCCAAACGATCACATTTTCAGAGAACCAAGCATTAGGATTCAACGACTTTGCATACTACAAACTCACAGCTGAGCGACTGAGGATTCAAAATATTCTCATTCAATCTGGTCTCACAGTCTTCACGGTCGAATCTGATGCCACATGGTTTGCGACTGACATCGTAGAAATAGTATCACGCGCTCTCGAACATCACAACGTGGTTTCGGCTGATGACTTTTTCAACTTACGCAATGAGCATCGACGCACAATTTCTGCCGGTTTCATGGCGTACAAGTCAACGAAGTACACGCGCCGTCTTTTTTCCAAGTACACAAAACAATACATGTCATACATACAGGGTGTAAATCCGAATCGCAAAGACGAAATAGTGGAAGGTGAGCAGATTCTATTAACAAAACTTCTTGATAAAGAAGAATCAAAAACTCCGCGTCAAATAGACGTGTTGTGGCTAGATGGATGCGAGTTTGTGAACGGCCAGTGGTATAGTGACGCAGAATATCGCTCAGCCTGCCGTCAACCAATAGTTGTGCAGAACAACTGGATAATCGGCATAGATGAAAAAGTTTCGCGAGCGAAGAAAGAGCATCATTGGTTTTTGAATGAACATGCAAACGATTGCGCCATTCCCGTTCACTTCAGTAGCTACATTCATCAGACGCTGGAATAATGTTTCTTGTTCAGCTCTATGTTTCTGTGCCGCTTGGTGCTGTTCATGCTCAAGCGTATGACTGACAACTTCGCTTCTAGACGTGTAATGTCGTGCTACATTCGGAACATACCGTCAATCAAAGTAACTCGGTAACTACTCAGTTATAAAGACGAGAGCAACGTGTACAAAAGCCCAGGTATCGCATCAAGTGGGCCTGGTACACAGTAATGCATACCATCTTGAAGTCCACCTCTGTCACATACATGCATATGCTTGACGTGTTTAAAGACACTAACGTTTAAAATGTTACCATTCCATCGACTCTTCGCAATCTCATCAAATGCGTCAAAAAGTTTCCAGTTGTACAAGATGTGATTGTCGCTACAGCCTGCAGCAAATTGTGTGCGCCATATGAAAGTCGTCGTGTTGCGAAAATATTTGATTTGCTCAGTAACATTCGTGACAATATTTTCGAATTCATCCAATATCTGAATGTGTGGACCAGTACTTACAACGACAAATCGAGGAAGCAAATATTCGACGTAGTCATACATTGGTGCTCCCCTTTCCGCTGGATGCAAAACAAGTGTATCACTATGACCAAATCGGATACGTTTCGCACAGTTCGATGCATGCACAGAGTTTTCAACATTTCCATACTTGCGGTGCTGGTAGTGCAATATGACATGATTCATCACTACGCTCGCCATAATTTGCATGGTTGAATCTCCAACAAATAAGATTCCACCGTCGCCAATAATTCGACAAAAATTCACTGCGTCCCAACCAATATCACAAGTTTTTGCTGTCAAAGTAATGTTATGGAAAGACACTCCGTCATCCCTGCACGCGCATGCGTGTCCTCCCACCTGGTTGAACGATCCGTTTGCACTCCAGCCCGACTGAACAGACAGAACATTATTTCGACTGTTTTTATGAGCGTGCCAGCCCCCCCCCCCTTTCCGTGGCACAAAAGTGCACGTCATTTTTCTCATACTGAGATGTATCGAACGAACAGCATGGTGGTGTACGATCAATTTCCGCGTTTACATCTTCTTCCCAGTGCAAAGCCTCAGTTTCTAGTGATGTGCACTTCAACCTATCCAATTTCGTGTAGCTCAACCGAGGGTAGGACAGCGTCGTTAGCAATAGGACAATTTTTAGAAGTTTCCAAGCACTTCGTTGTGTACGAATCGCTTTCACGACAAAAGTTCTAAAAACAGGGACGGCTCTCGCTCTCATATCTGCGACTACGCCGTACGCACGGATGAAGCGATCCTTTCGACCAGAGGTGCTAAGAGGTGCTCAGATTATTTTTTACTTTTTGCTCAAAGTATTTGAAGTCTCGTACGAACTTACTCAACCAGCAGCCGACTGGTTATCTTAAATACTGCTTTCAGCGCGCGCGCTACTGCACGACGCAGACACTATGGGTTCGCATCTCTGTAGTTTCACCGAAAAGGTTTAGGCCTGCAGCACGAGGTACAGGAATTTCTGTACCTTTGTACCTTCGGTTTTTGTATGGGCAAACTGCGAGCTATAACCGATACTACGTGAGCAATCGGGCCTAGTACGTCGATAAGTGATAATGATTTGCCATCATTTTTGTAAACGATGCTCAATCGGGCCTAGTGTCTGACAAGTAGCTGTGATTGATTAGTTCATTAATGAGTGTTAACTCGTCAATTAGTCCCGCTAGGTTACTAGGGGAAGCTACTATATTTCGTATATTGCTTGTCAGATATCTAACATTGACCCCCTCTAATTAACTCACGGATTGACGAGTCAAAGTTATTGACAAACCTTAAATTTGAACACAAGACGTCTTAGGGTGACTAAAAGGACAAGCACACGGAATAACCGTACCCGCGCGGTCGTCAGCAGAGACTTTGCCAGGTACATTGTACCGTTGTACAAGCGAAATAGCTGGGGCTTCCTATCCTCTGTGCTCTCTGGCTGCCGCGAGTCGACCTCCTCGGACCTAGAAGCGAGTCCTCGTCGTCGGTTAATTCGAATAGGTGCAGGTGGAAGGCGGGTGCTCGCGAGTTTAAACATGAACAAGGTGAGTAAGCTCTCTCTTCGCCATCTCAGAAGTACGCGACGCGGCCGAATCAGTAACTTTTTTATTCTGTCAACTTTCGTCATCATTTTAAGAGTTTTGCAAGCTGGCTATTCCTTGAAACCCCGTTGCACACTGACCTTTTCGAAGATCGGCTCACAAGGAAGACTTGGTAACCAACTGTTTCAATTAGCAGCACTTGTGTCCTTGGCGCGCACTCACGGGGCCCGCTGGCGATTGCCCAGCGGAATTACGCACACGGAACTCGGCATGCTATTTGATGTTTCTAAGTACGCCTCACACGAACTTGGTATGAAAGTGACAGTGCGTGAAGGAGAGGAAAAAGATATCTTCAAACGGTGCAAACACGGAAACGTCATCGATTTAGAAGGTTATTTTCAGAGCCTGAAATACGTAGAGAATGCGCAACCCCATTTAAGGAGAATTTTGCGTCTATCTAAACAATTACGTTTGCAGGTTTTGGCTGATTTTCCCCAATTAATGGCTCGTAACATCGTTACTTTGCACGTTCGTCGTGGCGACTACATGAAGCTTCATAGTTACTACAATATACTGGAACCTCAGTACTATGTGATGACGCTTTCACTGATAAAAGATTTTGACGAAATTTTGGTGGTTTCTGACGACGTCAGGTGGGTGCACATGACGCTGATACCGGCGATCAGAGAGCGATATGCTGCAGTGAGCATAAGTGTCTCACCCGGTCACAGTTCCCTTTATGACTTTGTACTACTGCATGCAGGTAGGCACATCATCCTTGCTAATAGCTCATTCAGCTGGTGGGCAGCATACTTACATCTGATCCATGGAAGCGTTGATCGAGATGTTTACGTAGCAAGTACGTGGTTCAATGAGTCTGGACCATACGCAGGAAAAAATTTGCATTACGTGCGAGGTGATTTTTTTCCAAAAGAGTGGAACCTTGTCTTTTACAGTGGCCGCGCCGAATCTACGCATGCTGCAAAGCTTATGTTCAAGTTTTGAACTCGTATGAGAAGGATGCGCATGCGAGGCGGGCGGGCGTCTCGATCAAGCGCGTCTAGATTTTCGCAGATTATCTCGACGACATGCTCGTGAATACCGCGCGCGAGAGATGCGCGACGACGGCGTTCGTGACGTGCGCGAGTTGACGCGAAATGGCGACGTGAAACTCAACCTCGTTGTCCTTGTTTGAAGTGTACGATTATAACTAAGGTTCGCAAGGTTCAATTCATTGAAATCAATCGGCCTGAGGCCTGCGGCCTTGCTCACTTTTTTTAGTATCAATAGTATCAGGTATAGCTCGCAATTAATGAGCGTTAACTCGTCAATTAGTCCATCACTAGGGGAAGCTACTATATTTAGTACAAACGTTTAGTACTAACGTTAGTATATTGCTTGTCAGATGTCTAACATTAAAATTAATGTCAATTAATTGACAATCAAGAACAGCCCCATGTAATATCATCACTAATCGACGCACTAGGCCCGATTGATCATCGACTATTGATAGTCCTGATATCAGGTTAAGCTCGCAAGATCTACATACTGTTAGATATCTGACAAGCAATATACGAAATATAGTAGCTTCCCCTAGTAACCTAGCGGGACTAATTGACGAGTTAACACTCATGAAGGAACTAATTAATGATAGCCCCTTGTAATCATTATCACTTATCGACGCACTAGGCCCGATTGCTCACGTAGTATCTATCGGTTATAGCTCGCACATAGTAGCTGACTATATAAGTTGAACGAAGTGAAGTTCACTTGATATTTTCGCTCAATATGATATTTTGGCGGCATGGGTGTTCAGTACGGGTAGCATCAAAGCGAACCTTAATTGTTCGCCACGCGGAACGCAACTCTACTCCGCCAAAGAGTTGAGCAGTGGCGAAGTCCGACGGCGCTGCAGGCAGGAAGTAGCCCACCCGCTGATCGCAACTCCGTAAATAGTTCAGCACTGCTTCACATCACTTGCACGTTGAAAAAGTGTGCGACAGCGGCAGTTAATTCATTCCTTCGAATGTCTCGTGGCACGCGTGGGTCAAGTAAAAATTCCAGGCCCACGCCGCCTTTGGGCGAGATCATACAACCCGACAAGCTCACGCGCGCAGCCACGCCTCGTTTCAGACTTCTGCTCAAGATTCTCACTTTGTCACTTCTTTGGGTGTGCTTGTTGGAACTATACCAGCACCATATTCACCCTTCAGCAGCGCCGAAGAGGCTTGCACATTTGCTTTCACGTAGCGAATTCGGATACCTTGAAGAATTGATTCAAGCATGCGGTGAGCTCTGCGACATGAGCAAAGGGCGTTTTCAAGCGACAAGGTATTTTGATCAGCGCACGGTTAGCGTGAATTGCCCAAGTATTTTTAGTGACTCTGTCTTCATCGACAGAGGACACAGAGGAGTGAATGCACCCATTCGAATTCCACGCGAATATCGAAGAGAGTACACTCTGAATGGTACGATACCAGTTCGTGAATGGTATTTTGATCAAAACTATCACACGAAGAGCGCGAAAATGCGAATATGGGAGCGGGAGCTCGTGGACGCATGGACGCGACTTGCGAGCCGTGGTGAACTAGATGGGAACTACGGTCGCAATGAAACAAACCATTTGAAGAGCGCTTTGAGACATGCTCAAATTCAAGGTGGGCGTGTTCTTGTGATTGGCAGTGAGATCCCATGGGTCGAAGCTGTAGTGTTGTCTGAAGGAGCGAAATCGATTGTGACTCTTGAGTATGGTACAATCGAATCAAATCATCCATCAGTACAAGCAATCTCGCCAAAGACTTTTAAAGGCAGGTTTCAACAGCACAAACTTGGTCTTTTTGATGCAGTTGTGACCTTCTCAACGGTGGAGCACTCTGGATTGGGTAGATATGGCGATGCTCTGAACCCATGGGGTGATGTATTGGAGATTGCTCGGGCTCATTGTGTTAGCAAAGCTCATGGCAAGCTCGTGATCGCAGTGATGATGACGCCTGATTATCAGGACGCCCTGGAATTCAATGCACATCGCATGTATGGCAAGCGTAGATGGCCGTACCTAACTACGAATTGGAAAATTATTCACAGAGAATCCTCGGGAGACCAGGTAGTTCATGTTTTCGACAAAATATGAACTACCAGCAGATCTTACAAGCTCCTCGATCCAGAGTTGACAATCGACCGTCACCAGGAAATTTTGCTGTCAGCTCAGCTGCTTGTAGAAGCTTTTAGGGCACGTCACACTGCTCAACGCAGGCGACATCATACTCTTCATCCACAACCTATAGCTGGCATTATATGCTGCCGCTACATTTCGCGGGGAGGAATTGTCCCTTCGGTCGACTTCACTTGAAGAAATTCGACAAGCTGCTGATTGAAATAACGTACTAGTCTTTGGGATGACAGATGATAACGAAGGCGGTGTTTTTCATTCCAGACAAACACCATGCACCGTCTCGAGCAAACCATTCGATAACACTTGTCAAAGACTGACTCCCGAGACCCGCTGAAGGCGTTTTCATGAATCCGCGCAGCTTTTCTAACGGGTGAACTAGAAAAGGTTATTCAGAAAAAGAGTAAGCTTGGCTCTTTGCAACCATGCACCACTCGAGACAACGAAAACGTTCGAGCTACCCGTCTGGGTTGACGATCGACTGGCCGCGTGAGCATTGACGATGATGCTACTGCCAAAGGTGGCTGCAGGAAGACCAAAATGCTCGCCTACCCTGGTGCGATCCAGTTGTGATCATCATCGACGCGGTGAATCGACTGATCACGTGTTCGTTTCGTCGAGTCTGATCCGAACCTGCGTGAGGTCGACATCGACGCGTGTCGCGAGCGCAGTTTGTCATACAAAGAGCATCGAGAACGCGTACGCGATGGAAACAGCTAGTAAGCGCTTCGCGGGGTCACCATACACGTTCGGACACCTCGGACATATGCGACCGGTTGATAACGTACATGTATGCATACGTGTATGCATACATCATACAAAACATTGAGCCCTGTATGATGTATGTTATATCAACCTAGAGTCTGCGCGCGCGCTCCCTGGGCCATACTGAGCTGTGGGCGACTTAGATGGCGCGTTTAGATGGCGCATGGTAACTGTTAGTACTAAATATAGCTAGCTTCCCCTAGTTGGGTAGCCTAGTTAGCTAGCGGGACTAATTGACGAGTTAACAGTGTTAATGGGTGTTAACTTAACACCCATTAACAGACTAATCAAGAATAGCCCCTTGTAATCATCATCACTTATTGACGCACTAGGCCAGATTGAACACCGCGTATAAGGTTAAGGGTGAGTAAGGCTGATGGGGAGATAGACTGGACCAAAAAAATTACGGTAATTTTCGTCGCCCGAGTTTTGGTCCGGCTGCGCACAATTATTGTATTGGGGGAGATGCGCGACGAAAATGAAGACGGTTTTCGCCGGCGACGCGCGAATTGGTTTGTAACTCACTTTTTGGAGTTGCAATTTACATGTAAATTTACAGTGTAAATTTACACTTAGACATTTACACTGTAAATTTTCGCTCATGCGTATGCGAAATTCGAAAATAGAATCGGCCAGTTTTGCGAGCTATACCTTCTCATTTACATCCCCGTCGTGAACTGCTCAAGGTACGTACTTCAATTCCCGGGTTCAGCGTACGAACGCCATCACCGAAACGACTCCTTTTGAGCACATGCGTTCGCGTCGTGACGTTGAATCACGTGCGCGTCATCCCTCAAGTCGAAGAAGTGGCGTGCCCACGCCAGAAGATACTAACGTAGACACTGACGGCGATGCGCTGGAAGTCACGTATATGGTTGGCGTCTGCTTCTTTGTTGTTCTGTGTGTGCTATCGGTACAACGCACGGCGGCCCTTGCGGTATGATTCTACGACCGACAGCGTGTACGCAGCTCTCAGCCGACAGCGCTTAGCCTTGTCGCACTTCTTGGATGCTACCTCCGTGAACGTAGCTGTCCGCCGGGGCGTTTCGGCCAGGCACGCGTATGTTTCATTTGTGGACCATGGTTACCGAGAGATAGGTTTAAACTGGATAGCAACCGCACCGCGCGATGTGCTAGAAGCTACGACTATTTTTACTACGGACATGGCTTCACTCACAGCACTGAAGCCAGTTGCCGTCAGAGCCCATCTTCCGAGGAGATACTCGACTGAGTGTCAGGTGTTTCACTCTAAATGGCTCTTGAAGCATGCCATCGTGCTTGCTGTCTTACTTGAAGCAAATCGAACGAAAAAAGTAGATTTCGTGACATGGTTTGACATCGATTGCCTCATTCTTAAGCCCTATCACTCGTGGTTGAATCAAAAACTTGCGCGCTTGAGTCGCGGTGATGACATCAATCTTTTTGCACAAAGAGGTACCCATCCGCGGCCTGTATACGAACGAGTGGGCGCAACTATTTGCTTAGGGCTTTTTACAGTTCGCCCCAGCGCAGTTGAATTTTACGAGAGCTTTTGGTCATCGATCACCGAGAAGCCCGCTTCTTCTGATGAAAACTCTGTGAATGAAGTTGAGTACAGAATCACCTGCAGGGAAGATGATCAGTGGGCTTTTAACGTCCATGTGGAGAAATGGATGGGACTAAACTATAGTATGCTAGTGAAGAATGATTTAAACGTTGATTCAGAGCTTGTCATTTCCAATGAGCTGGGTGTTCGCACCGATCGACAAATAATCACAGCATTTTTACCGTATGCAGAGTTCCCACGAGGCCTCTCATCGGAATTAAATATCACTGAGTTTCAACAGTTGCGAGATAAAGGGGCGCGAGTGTGGCACATGGGTGCTGACAAAATTGGTGAGAGTAAAAAGAGTGCAATGAAACGTGATGGTGTTTGGTTACTGCGGGTAGACCCAGAAAACGAGTGAGCTGCCTCGCATGTAGGCGCAGCCTAAGTACCGACGGATAACGCTGCGCGCGACCCTCTTAAAGGAATCCGCTCCATCCAGTTTCCTTTGAGCTTGTCGCAGAAATTGTAATACGACCACATGGATCGAAGATTTTTTGCTATTTCTTTGCGCGAGCATTCGTGAAAATGCTCGTTCTCTTGCTTTCGAGGCGTGTTTGTCACGTACTGGAGACCTTTAGGAAGTTCAATCGCTCTGCGTGGCAGATAGTTCCCTAGGAAGTCCACCATGCGCTGAACTTCATTGTATCTGAAGACAATAACTTCGTCGAAAGCGTTTAGCAAATCGAGTTCGAAGCGTTCTGTGGCGAATACACACTTTTTGATGAGATCTTCACAGCTCACCTCGAGAGAAATCTGTGTCACATTCAATCCTTGGAAGTTACACATTGAAAGGAAGTGATCGACTGGCTCGCGGCATGGAACGAGAGCAACTTTTGATATGCCCTGGAAAATTGGACGACGCAGAACAGCTGTCAGATTTCTCATACTGACTTCATGACTAAGCAGAGCGCAGTTATGAAAGCCCCAGTCCTCCATGCGATCTGGGTGTACGCGGTCACGTCGCCAGCCTGGATAGCGAGGATCTTGTCTCGTGTCATCTCCGTCGTTCCATGGTTGAGTGAAAGAATATCCCTTGATCCCGCAAACCGCATGATGCGTGCGGGCCAAAAGTCTGTTTAATGTAGAGCCAGCGGTCTTCGCTATGTGAACGTGTATGAAGAAATTTGCACTGTTTGCTCTTGCTCGCCCACGCGTTGACTGTGCGAACCTAAGAAGACGAAAGACGGAGTAAATGCCCAGTATGATACAAACCCAGTATCTGACGCGACCGTATGGTCTCATGTCTAGTGTATATTGGAACGTATGTGCGGCCTCGCCCGTGGGACTGGGGCAGGATTTTGACTTTCGCTAGCGGCTGCAGACATGTACTCAAAATATTGTGAAAGTTCACTAGCGAATCCTTGCGAGGCCGGGCGGAGTGACGGCCGTAGAAGCTCAATTCAAGAGCGGCCAATGGGTTGGCAACTCGTCAACTGACGCAAGAATCACGCAGGCCTAAGTTGGCCATATATGGGCTCTCGAAATGTTACGGGTTGGAATGCCCCTTCTTGAATTCACGAGTCATGAACCGTCCGGAATTTTTTTCACGGATGTTAGTAGCAAAGTTATCAAGGGACTAAGGCCGACTAAGAGTAACGTAGATAACTTTGACAATAACTACGACTTTAATGGCAAAGTTATCGCCATTGGACTAAGAGTAAAGCGTTTTGATAACTTTATGCCCCGAGTTATGTGCGTACGACTAAGAGTCAATTTTCATAACTTTTTCATAACTTTTTCATAACTTCGCCGTGCCCGCGAATCGTGAACCGTCGCGTTAGTTTTGCGTGGTTGGATTGATCGGACAGTTGGGCAAATTACGCGAGTTATCGAGCCGTGTCTAAGAGTTAATTTCGATAACTTTTTCATAACTTCGACTCCCTCTAATTAACTCAAGGATTGACGAGTAAAAGTTATTGACAGACCTTAATTTTGACGATAACTTTGGGCAAAGTTATCGTCAGATTTACGTGATTTCAATAACTTTATGCTAATTTTGGTACTCTTAACCCCATTTTTTCGATAAATCGCTCATAACTTTAGTTATCTACGTTACTCTTAAGAGTAAGGCCGACTAAGATTAGTCGGCCTTACAGTGTAAAAACGGGCTCATGCCTAGCGGTACTTGATGGCAAATGTACGTCTTACGAACAACCTCGGTGAAGACAAACAACTTCGGTGAAGAACGAGTCAAACAAGTGACGCGCGCTAGCGGGACGGTATAGGTAAATCACTGGAGCTCGCTTGTCCCGCGTCGGCGAAGCACGCAGCTAGAGCGTGACAAGGTCACAACCCGATGAAAGCCAGTAAAGATATCGCGAACGTGCGCGGCCGTCGTCAGCACAAAACTCGCCGAAATTCAACGAGGCATCTTTCATCACTACGAGTGTGCGCTAGCTGTTGTTGTATTTTCTTCATTACGTGGATGCGCGTGTCACGACCTCGCAGGTTACACACTCCCACTCCAACACAGCCCCTATCCGAAGTCCAACTCGACGAGTTCGATCGAGCTCTAAGTGTGAGCAGGCAAATACTGAAGCGCAAGCATTTTGTGTATGTCATGTTCATCAACTCTGCCTACATCAGCTTTGCGAAAAGTTGGGTCTGTAATCTTCAAGAGATCGACGAAACAGTCTTAGCCAGTACAATAATGTTCACTGACTCAATACATACACGCTCAGCAATGCTAAACTTCAATGGCCGCCTCAATGTTTATACTATCCCAACCAACACTTCAGGGAGTGTGGAGTACGGTCACTACGACTACTATGCGCTCACGCTGCACCGGTTACGAATTCAAGCGGCGCTTATTCTTAATGATATTCATGTCATGTTGATTGAAGCAGACGCAGTTTGGCTTGATCGCAGGATTGATATGCAACTCAACACAATATTCGCAATCCATGAGCTGATATCCGCAGATAATCACAACTTTGCACAGGATACAAAAGAAATATCTGCTGGGTTTTCTGGCTATCGTAGTTCACGAAGCGTAAAATTGATGTTTAAGAGATACGTCGAAGATTATAATCGGCAGCTTGAGAAATATGTAAACGTAAGTGGCTTCATTGGAGATATAGGAGAGCAAATGCTACTCACACAAATTCTTCGCGAAGGAAATTACGCCGTTTATTGGCTAGACTCATGTGAATACGCTTCCGGTGCGTGGTATGACAAGGAAAAGCGTTCAAGCCGGTGTAGATTGAAAGATGTTAAAGTTCTGCAAAATAATTACATCGTAGGAAATGATGCAAAAATAGCCCGTGCACAAACGTGGCATCACTGGTATCTTGATCGAGCCACCGATCAGTGTGCCAAGTTTTCGTTGTGGGGCTTTTACGCTCGCCAGCGTAACTACATATTGCATAAATTGTGAATAGTATTGTGCATAGCGGAATCTACTTGATCAGCGAATTTGAATTTGAAGGGGACGATATTCTCCAGCTCTTGCCTGTTGATACACATTCGTTCAACACGACGGGCTTAAGCTTCAATAATCAGTCTAACGTAAACCGTGTTTTTATCAAATTACAATCGGGAATAATCGAAATGGTCCGTATTCCACTACCGGGCATGCGAGCTCAACATATTCTAATCGGTGACGAAAGGGCTATTACCATTTCTGCGGTAAATACGTATACGCTGCGAGCTATACCTGATAAATTGTCATTAATCGGAAGTAGTGACAACGCTACTATATATAATTTCGTCAACACATCGATGCACGTACGCGCGTCAAGCGAACTATGCGATCGCAAAGAATGTATTTTACAACAAAAAATGAATGTTCTACACGATGACGTCGTCCATGGAGCGATCACGCATGGAAACGTCGGCGTTCGCCTCCGGTGAATTCTCGTCGGCGTCGATCGAGAAGCTCTCGCCTTCGGTGACTGCGCCGGCTTCACTCATGGGCGATCCCGACTGAATCTCTGGTTCAACAGCGTCTGGAGGTAATAAGTTTCCATTTATCGCGAATGTGGATTGTATCTGCTGGCGCAATCTCAGCCCGTTGTTGAGCCTGACTTGACTATCAATTGGGAGGGAGGTGAACAGTTTTCTTTTGTTACCCAAAAAATTGGCCATATCTCCAGATCCAGTGTACTTAACGTCATTTAACCGATTCTCAATGAGAGTTTGGATCGTTGAATAAGGATCCAACTCTAGGAGTAACCTGTCTAACAAAGTAATTCCCGACCAAGTCGCTCTCGATGCCCTCATATCGCTTATGAGCCTCTTAAGTTGCTCCGGGAATACATTTGATAAGTCGAAAATGCCGTCAGCCAGTTCTTGATCAGCGACATCGAGCGGCACCAATGTCCTATCTGGATGTAACTTCTCATAGTCTTTCATTGTGATTCGATTATTCTCGGCATTAGCAGGCGGCACTCCCGGGAGTCCGTTGGTATCCCCTCCAGCCTGCATTACGTTGTAAACATATTTGCACAGATCGATGTTATCTCGGAATGCACTATCCAATGAAGAAACGATTGCGGCAATCCTGCAAAGGTCCATATTGACACTCTTGTACTTCGAATCAATGTAATGTCGCAATAGTTTATCCGCAGCTATCGACACAATGACGGCCTCAGTTTTCCTTCTTCCGTTAATCTTAGAAGATGTAAATCTGTAGTTCAGAGATTGAACCATTAAGTCGATGAATTCGACTACATTGTCGCCTTGAATACCGTTCTTGAAACTCGTGAACGATGCCAGGTCAGTTGGTAGAAACGCTTCCGACATCTCGTGAGCGTTTTTCAGGCGTTACTATACAAGTAGATTCGTATATAGCGTCACATTTGGTGTTTTTTCATAGCGTTGTGACTAGGCCATTTACACAAAATAAATATCTACCTAAATCCTAATCCGGGTAGCGCAGCTCAACCCGACCCTACCTAGGCACCCCCTGACAACCGTGCGCACGAGGCCGGAAAACTCCTGCACGCGTGCACCTGCACGAAAATGTGCTTCCGTGCGCACGAAGTTTTGCCCAGTCCTAAACACGCTGCGTGTTAAGTCGTTTATTTTATGACTGCAACTGTTGCAGTCATAAAATTCTCCCGGCCATACGTTTAACTCGCCGTATCGCGTTCTTGGTCACGCAGACTGTCCAACTTCGTATTTCCCGGCTTCACGTGGAAAAGGACTCGTGAGTGTACACGCTTGGACGACCACACAGCTTCGTATAAGCCAGATGACTCGTGCTAGAACAAGCACTTGGAGCGTTTCGCGAACACAGCAGTTGCGAAGAAAACATATTTGCAGACTTATAATCGTGTTGGTTTTGTGGTGCCTCGTCCATCGGCACTCCATAGAGCGTGCTTTTACAGAAGCAAGGACACCAATTTTGACATACTGGGATATTGGGAGCTATGGCAGACTTGGGAATCAGCTGTATCAGTTTTCTGCAACACTGGGGACAGCTAAAAAATATGGATACCGTTTGTGTTTCACGAAGTCAATTCAAGAAATCGATCTGGGCAGGCTCTTCGCACTAAGTGGACTATGTAAACTGAGTCACCAGACCAAACCTGACGCTTGGCTAGAAACGCACGAGATCGGATTTGAGGAAATTAGTTTACCAGTGAACCCCACAGCAAAAGTGACGTCTCTTCGTGGCTACTTTCAAGACGTTAGATATTTTGAAGATCATACCTTAGAGCTGAGCCAATTTCTGAAGTTTAGGCCAAGCGTTATAGAAGAAGTACAGCGCCGAGTGCCAGAGGTACTTGAACCAGACTCTGTGGCTGTGCACATAAGAAGACAAGATTACTTGATGCTTTCTGATATTTACAATATTCTAGACACTACTTACTATCTCAACGCCCTGAATATACTGGAACCAGCTGAGGTGGTGATCATAGTTACAGACGACAAAGAGTGGTGCAAAAAGTATTTGGTGCACAAAATTAAGACGCGAGTCGTTATGTCTCCTTTCAGCGACCCTCTGCTCGACTTCGTTCTTCTACACTTGGCACGCAAGCAAGTTTCCGCTAATAGCTCTTTTAGTTGGTGGGCTGCTTTTCTACACATTGTATTCGGCAACGCAAAGCGTCCAGTTGTGTTCCCAAAAATTTGGATGAAAAACACTTCTCGGCTCGGGGTTTCTGGATATACTCCGTCATTAATGCTAGACTGGAAAAGTATATGATGAGTGTTCACGCCAAGTGCGTGTTTACGTCAAGTGCAGATTTTCGTCAATGACAAAACAACCGCTGCACAGACCGTACGTCTGCGAGAAGCTTGCTCGCAACACACAGCCAAGTGCACGCACTTGGCAAAAGAGTCCTTTTCGTGTCGCTCAGTTTGCGCCCAGCGCGCTGTCGCACGCCGTTTGGAGCTTTGAACAGGTTCAACAGAGGACCTAGAAGTGTACGCGAGTGTTGTTTCTCACGCTTCCGCAGCCGCTCGCTCACTGATCAATGGTGTAACGTTGGGTGATGACCGCGCTGTTTTACTTCAAATGACTTGTTCGTGCCCTCGCAAATGTTCAATGTCTCTTGCGTATCTAGTCAGCAAACTCTTGCACTCGCCTTGAAAATGTATTGAAAGTAATTTTATGAGTCTCGAAGTGGATGGTGTCGTTGTTTCGATGAAAACGCCCGTTTTATTCGTGATCAACGCATGAATTGGTGCTGAACTTTCCACACTGCTACATCGTTCATCACCAGACCGTATTTGCCAGTTCTCCTGCATGAGATTTGCGTCGAGAGTACCGACGAGGTAGTGAGTGCCAGTGCCTCGTATATTATCGTCCAACATCGAAGCATACTCCGACACGTGGTCAGAACGCTCGCACGCCCAGATAGAAATCGTATTCTTCTTGGTTTTATTGACACCAAATTGGGAGTGAAACTCGAGGATAGCGTGCTCAAGTTCGCACGGACCCAGCTCGTCACCAGCTGTAGCACAATAAGTAGGAAACGACCAAGGTTGTTCGACGAGCTTGCACGGCCTAAT
>JACLAB010006684.1_pt1 | contig 19700 bp, 15 predicted proteins | sample 8027921 | NCBI WGS metagenome assembly JACLAB01 (sample SAMN15725117, study PRJNA655200) | protist metagenome | isolation source: fluorescence activated cell sorting (FACS) single amplified genomes of... | place: USA: West Boothbay Harbor, Gulf of Maine | collected 2000-07-19 | reverse complement strand
ATGATCGAGCTAGATGGTACTAAGAACAAAGGTAAACTTGGCGCTAACGCCATCCTCGCTGTCTCTATGGCAGTTTCGAAGGCAGGCGCGGCGGAGAAGGGAGTCCCACTTTACAAGCACATCTCTGAGCTCGCAGGAAATTCGAAGCTTGTGCTTCCTGTGCCCGCTTTCAATGTGATAAACGGCGGGTCACATGCAGGTAACAAGCTTGCCATGCAGGAATTCATGATTCTCCCTGTCGGCGCTTCCACGTTCGCAGAAGCTATGCGAATGGGCTCCGAGGTTTATCATAACCTCAAGTCTGTAATCAAGAAGAAGTACGGTCAGGACGCCTGCAATGTCGGAGATGAAGGAGGGTTCGCGCCGAACATTCAGGAAAACAGAGAAGGTCTCGAATTGCTCAAGGAAGCTATCGAGAAAGCGGGATACACTGGAAAGATCAAGATAGGCATGGATGTCGCAGCAGCTGAATTTTACACGGCTGATGATAAGATGTATGACCTTGACTTCAAGACTGAAAATAATGATGGGTCTCTGAAGAAGACTGGTGAGGAAATGATTGCTATGTACAAAGAGTTCTGCTCTGAGTATCCTATTGTCTCCATTGAGGACCCGTTCGACCAGGATGATTTCGAGAACACGGGCACTCTGACTGCGTCGGGTGTGTGCCAGGTAGTTGGGGATGACCTCCTCGTGACAAACCCTGAGCGCGTCGCGACTGCCATCGAGTCAAAGGCATGTAATGCACTGCTCCTCAAGGTGAACCAGATTGGTTCAATCACCGAGGCGATTGAGGCAGTGCGGATGTCCAAGAAGGCTGGTTGGGGCGTCATGGCGTCTCACCGCTCTGGCGAGACGGAGGATTCATATATCGCAGATTTAGCGGTAGGCCTTGCCACTGGCCAGATCAAAACTGGAGCGCCCTGTCGGTCTGAGCGCCTCTCGAAATACAATCAACTATTGCGAATTGAAGAAGAGCTTGGTTCAGAAGCATCGTATGCCGGCGAGAACTACCGACACATAGGCTGGTAAGCGATGCTTGCCAATAGACAAAATGAGAGGCAGAAAATACAAAATTACGAACTACGTCTCGTACACTTGCAAGAGCGAGTTGCTGGTGCGACTTGTAGCACTAGCTCATGTACATAACATGTTTTTCAACTACGAGCCTTACCTAGGCCCTGGAAGGCTCGCTACTTGCATTCGTTTTAAAAACTACTTTCGTGGAAGTGCAGCGTGAGAAAGAAACACTTCCTCGAGGCATCGAAACATAAAGCACGGCGCAGCTGCAGGGTTTCGCTCTATGAATACTGTTCCGTATCTGCCAGAGTGCTTGGACATTTCACATCCAGCGCAAGCAAATCCGGGAATCGCGGATTAGGAAATCCCTCTGATGCCTTCTATCCCCTGGGCAAGTTGGGTGACGTCCTTAAGGCCAAAGCGGGTATATGCTTCGTTCTGCCAAGCAGCACCAGCTGCTCGACAACCGCCAGACCAGACGTGAACAAATTTATCCATGCCCTGGTAGTGTGATTCAAATATGCGCCGGTAGAATAACTCCTCTTTGCTCTGAGGAGGATTAATGGCATACAAACTTGATGCCTTCTCGTAGTCAACATCACTCACCTGCGACTCACAGAACTTCTGTAGGTCTTCGACCCAGTTTAAACCAACACCCTCACACTGCATTGCTTTGGTACGCCACAGGACAGGATCAGGAATTTCACCGTCGAAAAGGGCTCGAAGTGCGTATTTTTCTGGCTTGGAGTCTCCCTCGATTTTCTTGTATTCGGGGTCCACCGCTTTTCATGGTCAAACGCAAAAAAAGTGACAATAAAAATTTGATCGTCCTTTCAAATCGAATCAGTCATAAAAGATGAGAACTGCAAAAGAACGCTGGCTCGCCTTCATCACTGCATCAATGACGCGAGGGTCAAGAAACGGGACACGTGCTTCGAGGCCGTGAGCCATGGTCATTCGATCAGCTCGTTGACAGTTGACATTGTGTAGATGGTGGAAGATGCGGCGGAGTTCCATATGGATAGCTGCTGAGTCTGGGGCATCTCTGAAATACAGGTATCCAGCAAAGAGTTCATCTGAGCCCTCGCCCGTAAGCACAACTTTAACATGTTCAGATGCCAGCCGTGCAAGGAAATAATTGGGGATAGCTGATCGAATAAGCTCAGGTTCGTATGTTTCAAGATGATAAATTACATCTGGAATGATGTCGCACGCCTCTTCAGAAGTGAACAAGTACTCGTGGTGAACAGTGCCAAGATGTTCAGACATCATCCGTGCAGCCACGACGTCAGGGGAACCCTCTTGACCAACTGTGAATGTTATAAACTTTTGCTGAGTCTCAGCCAGCATCGGCTTAATGATAGAAGAGATGACAGCTGAATCAAGACCACCAGAAAGGAGTAAGCCTATTGGCACATCAGCCATCATTTGATCTTTCACTGCCTGGGAAAGCACAGCGCGTACTTGAGACGTATCCTCCGAATATGGTCACATTTCAATTAAGTCTCGTACATGAGATTGTATGATAGAGATAAGCATATCGTACACACAAGGTATTATTCGTTTTTACTATATTCAGAGAAGCTTGTGTTTAACTCATCACCAGTGCGAACAGGTGGTAAATACTGCAGGTAAACTGGTCACCTACCTGATCGCTCACAAACTCATCAGAGTCCCATTCTGGTTCATAATATTTCACAAAGCCAGTCTTAGGAGTCCAGTAGTGCCCGGCCGGGAATTCCTCGATAGATTTACACTGATCACAAATTGCCTTGAGTTCAGATGCAAACCAGGTAGACCCGCCCTCTCCGTAACCAATGTACAAGGGCTTAATACCACAGTGATCACGTGCAGCTATCATGTCCGCACCGTCCCCGCTGACACAGACAAAGCCGAAAATCCCATTAAGTTCCTTAACAAATTCAGCACCCTTGTATCGATAGAGTTGCAATAAAACTTCAGAGTCTGAACCAGTTTTTGGTGCAGTGAGGTCATATTTATCCTAAAGATATCTCAAACGTAAAAATGAGACGTTAACTTAGAAAAATTGTTTTTTCGGGAAAGTGCCGAGGCTGCTGTTATACCTGAAGCTCGCGAAAGTTATAGATCTCCCCGTTAGCACACACAGAATAGCCATCCGACTTGTATACTATGGGCTGTTTGCCTCCTTCAGGGTCCATGATGGCAAGTCTTTCGTGTGCAAGCCCAAAGCGCTCGTTTCCGTGGTAGCCAGAACCGTCAGGTCCTCGAGTGCGCATTCGAGCAGAGAGGCCGCGCATGAGCTCTTCTCTTCCCTCGGAAAGCACACCTGAAAACATAAGATGGAGGAGATAACTCAGAAGACATTTATAATTTATATCCTAAGCTGTAGCATTTTCAAGCCTCTCAACTTGCAAGATAATTTCGAAAAGGTCCACTTTTTTGGGTGATGGTCAGTCCCGTGAGGGGGAAATCGCTGCAGATTTTTAGCTATTCATGGCCGATAAGTGTTTCGATCAAGATCTCGAGTTCACGATATTTCGATTCACGTGACTGAAAACTCACCGTCCGGATCAAAACACGCGAGAACAGAGCACATATCAGCTGTCTTACGCAGTCCGCGTTTTCTTCTGACTTCTGACTTTCAACAAAGGTCGTATAAATATCGCGAGGGTGAGAAATATGAGCATCTTCTATGAGCCATTTAAATAATATTCGTCATTCGTAAACCGTACCGTGCGCATGATATCGGGTAACCCGGAAATGAATCCCACACTTCCGCTCTTTTGTAGGCGCAACCCTGACGATTCCGAACGAGCTGATGGAACGGGCGAAGCTAACGAATGAGTCCTTGACTTGGGTGGTCGCTGACTGTGAAGTGGGTGAGGACACCAAGCTGGCGATGCGACTGACATGTCCATCATATTTAGAGAATATGACAGAAAGGTCTTCTGCCTGTGTCACACAACGCCAATAAGGACCGGTTTCGGTGAGGAAGATATTTTCGAAAATAGCCGGACCTACATGTAGGGCTACAACTACACGTGTACAGTTGTACGTGTACACTACTGTAGCTAGCTACGAAGATATTCTATCTAGCTAGCTAGCTACCTTCGAAGGTACTTTCGTACTTTAGTAAGTTTACAACTCCCTATCTATTTTCGTACGAAGGTACACAGCTACAGTACACAGCTGTGTACACTACGAAGGTACTTTCACAGTACTTTCGTACGAAGGTACTGTACCTTCGAAGGTTCCAAGCAAGGCAATGATTAACTTGTATTAAGATCATAATCATAACTTTATATGGCATTATTAATTCAAGAAATTTTGAGTTAATGCTCCAGGCCGGAAACCTTGGACCTCCATCACCCCTAAGCAGTGCAGAGCGCGCGCGCTGGACGATTTTTCGGCCGCGCACGACGCGTCGCGCTTGGAGATGGGTGCTGACGCGCAGATGCGCTGCTCAGAGTACGCGCGGGAGATGATCCTGACCGAAAACGCTGCTCTTAGGAGGACAAGGGCAACTTCCATTTAATTTCTGTGGCTAGCTAGGGGAATCTAAGAAACTCAGCGCCAGCAACACCTCATATGTTACGACGCTTGGGCTTCGATCACTACTTCTTACCGCTGCTTCTGTGCACAGGACACTCTGACTTGTTCTCGCAGTGATGACCGCAGCGTTTATATTTGCAGGTCTGTTGGCCTTTCGTGGTGATGTTCGCGGTGCAGTTCTTCTGACTGTTTGCCATGTACTTACCACACTTCAACCCGGAAGGATCATCCTTGTGTTTCTCACTCGGAGGCTTCTTAGCGCGCGGTCGAACCTGACGGTTACTCTCATTCGCGCCAGCGCTGAAGGATGTTAAGTCCGTGTCCATGAGCGAGGGACTTCCTGATGCGCGAGAGACTTTGAGGCGGATGTAATCGGCCAGCTCCAGGTTTCCCTTTGTCTCGCTTCGCATGTTCTTGAACACAGACTCGACGTGAGAGGACGTGCTCTCGGCGCTGTAAAAGAGCCCGCGAACGAGTGGGCCCGTGGTCGTGAAGAGACGCGCGGCGTACGAGACCATGGACCAAACTGGATAGATCGATTCGTTCTTCCTCTTGCTGGTGCCTCCGCGTTTAGTCTCGATGAAGAAAGGGCTCACGACGTAGGATGAACCAGAGACAATCTCGAGGTTGTACTCGTTGGCCGGAGTCATCGTTACGATGTCCCCTTCGGTATCCTCCAACACTTCGACGCCATCAAATTCAGTTGGCGCGAGCATATGCCTGGCGAGCTGATTTTCGTCTGTGAGCCTGGCAGTGGCCATCTCTTCTCCTTCTTCGGCCAGAAACTCCATGGCCATCTTATCCTCGTGCTTGGCATCATCCGTCTCGTCGTCGTCGTCGAGATCGAGGCAGAAATCGTAGTCCGTGGCGGCCTCGATTTCCGAAGACCTTTCCTGATCGCTTGTCGCGCGCGGAGTTTCACGTTGCGATTCTGCCTGCTGCACTGGGACTGGCGCCTGCACGACGTCCCTTGCGAGCGTCGTGTCATTGAGGAGCTTTTCGCCTTTGACGATGCGCGTAGCGCTCCGGACTCTCGCGTGGCAGACGCGACGCGCTCCCTACGGAAATAGAAGAAGTCGTTCACCAAGCTCCTCCTGCTGCCTCTGCTGGCTTTTCTACTGGAGCACCTGACGGAATGACTGCAGTCGAATACGCCCAGCAGCTTTCGCTTCTTGAAGGTGGTTCATCATTGAAACGCCAACGAGAGGACACGTCTGCGCCCTCCCCCGCCGTCGTAAGTGGCTGCGGTCGGACTTTGAACTTTGGTTCAGCCACGCGTCCTGCTACTCCCGCGGCTCCTCGCGTCGTCCAAACGACGCTCAACCAACAGTCGGGGCCGACGGAGTCCATCATTCGTCAGGGTACCGATCTCACTACGGAACTCGTCGATGACACTCTTGGAGACAACGATAGGTTGGCCACGATGTTCGACATGGAACCTGTCCTTCACAAGTACACGGACGCGGACGCGGACGTTGGCGAACGTATCAAGAATGCACCAGAGTTGTACATTCTGAGAGGTCTTCTCGAAAGAGTTGGGTGTCTCCTCTACGATAAAGGCATATTCCCGGAAACCGTGAAGTCACAGGGGAAACGAAAGGGTTTCAGACTGTATACTCGTAACGGGGACTTTGCCAACTTCGTCCGCGTCATCTACATCAAACTCGTGGAATTCATCATCCCGAAAGATATCAAGATCGAGGAGGAGGGGGAGAACTACAAGACTGCCATCCGTACTATGAACAGCGAAATCTTTGCTGATCTCCGTCCGTGCATTAACACGTACATCACGCAGGGGTACATTCGACGCGGAATCATCGAAGATGGCGTCGTCTTCTACTAGATTCTTTCTGCGCGAAGTAGAAGCTGTGACGATTTCCGCGAGGTGGTAATGTGGAGGGTTTCGGGGAGAAGAGGGGGCGAGCACGACGAAGGTGACGACGAGAGGTGAGAGAGTAACGACGCGGCGAATGACGGACGATGTGAACGATTTGAATAACGACACGAGCGGACGACTTAAACGGACGATGACGCGAGCGCTCAACTTTCCAACGCTGCCGTCGCGGCGGCGTCGCGGCAGTCGCCCGCCGGCCGTTCCACAGCCACGCGCTCGCGAACGCCCACATCTCCAACCCGCACGGCAACGCGACGCAACACACCCCATCCCTCCCACGTGCGCGATGAGCGATGATCTCGTGCGGCGGCGGGGGACGTCAGGGAGGACGCGAACGGTGAGCTCACCGCGCGCCTGCGGCTCAACGTTGACGCCGGCGCCGGCGTCAGCGGTGACGCGGACGCGGCGGCGTCTGCCTGCGTCTCCTTCCGCGGTCGCGCGAACACAACCGCTCCCAATCGCGCGGCGGGGGCGATCGAGGCGTACCCGCGAGCGACACGACCGCGGGGGACGCGGCTCTCGCCGCAGCTGCTCTGCGCGTCTGCGTCTGCGAACCGTGAACGTCCCGCCCGTGTCGCCATGCTCCGAGCGGCGCCTGCGCGGTAGCGGCGGGTTCTCCGCCGGCGTCGTGGATCCTTATCGCGCCATCGCGGAGGTACCATCCGCGAGCACGCACTGGCGCGGTTGTCATCGCAGCGATCGAGATGGTACGAACGGTGTGCGTCGTCGTAGCATCGCGGGCGACCGAGGGGAACGTCGCGTCGCTGGGCATTCCGTGATTACTTACGAGTGCCTCTCGACGACGCCGACGCCATCGGGCAGCGCGATCATATCGCGTCCCCTCCCAGCCGTCTTGGACGACGAGGACGCGGGAAACGTCGCCGTCGCGCGAATGGAAGCCTCTCACGGTCTCGAGAGCGCGTTTCGTCGACTCTCAGCTCACGGCGCCGATCTGCGCGCGAAAGCTACGTTGCTGCGTGCACGGCGTCGCCGTCGCGACCTCAGCACGGCGCGACATGTCCCCTCTCAGCGCAGTGGCGGGCGGCCGCCTCCGCCGCCGCCGCCGCCGCCGCCGATCGCGAGCAGCTGCGAAGCACTTCGTCAGCTTAGAACTCACGACGTGCCTACAACACGTCCGCGCGGAGATGCGCGCGGGGCGCGCATCCACGCGAGAATGACGTCGCCGGCTACGTCGTTCGACTCGCTGGTCCGCCTCGCGTCGCCGCGGCATGCGGCCGCCACCGCCGCCCGCCGCCGCCGCCGCCGCCGCGGCCGCGAGTGGCGTCGGTGGCCGAAGAACTTTCACGTGTCGTGTTCGTGAACGAGTGACGACATCGCAGAGCTCGTGCACGCGAAGCGCGCGCGAACGTCGTTGTGCTTGAGTGGAGAGCCGGCAGGCGGCCTACGAGTACGGCACCTGCCCCTGCCTGACTGATACGCATACAGAGCATTAATTCAAGAATCCTTGGATTAATCATGCCATATATAGTTATGATTATGATCTTAGTTTTATTCAATGATTATTAGGCGAGGATTAAACCTTAATCCGTCTTATTTTGAGGAGTGAAAAGCAAGGTGAAGTCGGAATGGGACCGATCATACTCTCCGCGAATGATCACGAGCGCATAGTGAAATGCGTGCGTTACCCTAGTGCTCATTCTCAAAACTGCACTCCACCGCTTCCCAAATTGCGTTTATGGAGTCTTTTTCCCACGCTCGCAAAGAACTCTACTAAAAGTTACGGTTGAATTTTCTCGTTGAAATCCAGGTGGAAGCGACGCGCATTTCCGCGTCGAACCCTCACAAATCGGAGCGCAAGCTTCTCAAATCCCTCAGCGACGAAAGAGCTGCGCGGTGGCCAAACACGCTCGAGGTCAGTCCGCGTAGTCAGCGGAATCCTCAGAACGGAAACACTCCTTTTTCCAACGTCAAGTTACTGTCTCACCCTCACCAAACAAAGTTACCCCTCGGTCCTGCCCCCCTGAACACATAAGCGTATACTCACGCACACGTCCGCATATTTTCAGGCGCAACGCTCGTACAAAATCACAGAGGAAGTCGCGAAGAAAGAATTCGAGGAGAGTTCACGCGTTGCATTAGATGAAAGCGAAGCAAAGCGAAGGGCTGAGGACCGGAGGCTCCAAATTGGACGCGCGAATAAGATGCTGTATGACTCCACAGACAGAGTCAAATCGTTCCACTCCTCGCTATTACTCTCGGATGTCCTCAAAGAAAGGGAGAAACAGATTGAATACAAAGAACTGTGTGAGACATTGAAAGCGAAGAGAGATGCGGTTTTCATCAAAGAGCAAACGATAGCACGCGAACTCGCAGAGCACGCTGAAGCAAAGAAGACAAACGAGCGAAAGCAAGCAGCATATGCACAGAAGAACGCACAACTTCACCAGCTCGAACAGATTAAACGTGACCTTCTGAATAAAAAAGAAGCTGTGCTGATTGAGGGTGAGATGATCAAACGAATTGCGCTTGAAAGGGAGGTTGAGGCAAAAATGAAAGAGGCGAACAGAAGCATGGCTGCAATTACGGTAAATAACGCGACTGCGCGCGCAAACCAAGCTTTGGATATGTACAAGGCTGAACAACGAGATGATGAGTTCGAGCTGGATGCACAGATAGATCAGTTTGCGCTTCAGAAGAGACGCGTGAACGAAGCCCGATCAGCGAGGGAAGACGCAAAGCGCAAGGAAGCACAGGGAAGGAGGGACAAGATGGTCACCTTGATGGAAGCAGACTTAGCTAGTCGCCGTGCAACGATGATACGATATGCAACGAAAGGGGTGGAGGACAAAGTCGCGGCGGACGCTGTGAATGAACATGAACAAAAACAGGAAAGAGAGGAGTCACTGCGGATAATTGATCGTTCGCGGACGCAGCAACTTATGATCCGAGCGGCAGAGAAGGCAAGAGCAGCGAAGGACGACGCTTCGTTTGTTCGGCAGTGGAAACTTCGGAACGACAAGCTGCAACGGGAGGAGGAGGAGGAGAAATTGGAAGTTATGACGCGCGCAAAGATGCTACAAAATGCTCACCTCAAACAGATAGGCAGAAAGGTACGCCAGGCAGTTGCGGCAAGGGAGCAAGAGCTTTTCGATTTCAAGAACACGAAGCGCGTGGCGATGGAAGACGATGAAATGTTCAAGCACTACACGAACGCGTGTATGGATGAATGGGCGTATCAGAAAAAAAATTTAAGGCCTATGCTCATGGAGCTTACGAAGCAGCGTGATAAGGTGTCATGAGTGGTGATATTTGAGATTGGAAACGGACTTGAGAGAAAGTACGTATCCTTGGTTCTTGTTCCCGACTCTCAACGACCATCCCGCGCTGTCAGTCCCGCTGCCCCCCATCCTCTGACACCACCATCGCGTTCGTGTATATCGATTTGATGGAGCGACATAGACATGATGCTCCCCGTGCTCAAAGGTAGGTCACTGCTCAAATCACTCTCGTGGCTGTCCCCTCCTCCGTCATCCAAGCTGACTTGCCTTCTAAACTCGCATAATGAATCCTTCGTCACAACCCACTCTCCGACCTCAGAAACAATTTTATGAAAGCTCGGACGGGACGCATAGTCCGCTTGCCAGCAACGCGTTGCGAGATTCAATACAGGCGAAAATGTTAGACGTGGGAAAAGCGGCCTCAAATCATGCCTCGTGACAGCGACGATTATGTTCACTGGCGTCACTCCCTCAAAGGCTGCGGCTCCTCGCGCCATGATCTCCCAGAGCACGATGGCGAAAGAGTAGACGTCAGACGCATGCGACGCCCTGCGGTCTTTCAAAAGTTCAGGTGCCATGTGGGAAACTGTCCCGTTCACTCGTGACATCAAGGTGAACGTCTCGGGTGGGTGAAGCAAATTTGCACTCCCAAAATCCGCGATTTTTGCACACCAGTTACTCACCCTGCCCTTATCCGGGTGCAGGAGTACGTTAGACGCTTTCAAGTCGCCGTGAATTACCCCTAGATGCATGAGATATGACATCCCAGTTGCAATTTGACTGACAACACACTTCACTGCAGCCGTGGAACCTATTCGTTTCGAAGAAGAGACGCTCATGGGGGTTCGCAGCACTGTTCTCAGTGAGCCGCCCATGCAAAACTCGGAGACGATGACTGTGTACCACGGTGTCCCCGTCTTTGCATCTCTGGCATCGTCGTCGCTATCACTCGCGGGGTACAAATCAATCTCGTTGTCATACGTGCGTGCTTCATGTACCCTTGTTTCGCCGTCCAGCGCAGCAACCGATGCTCGTTTCTCCTTTTTTTTATTCTTCTCAGAGTTGAGGCTACGGCAATGCATTTTCTTCATTGGATTCACGCCAGTGTGATGCTTCAAATACGTCACGACGTTCGGATGTTTTAGGCGTCGGATGATATCCGCCTCTCTACATGCCGCTCGTGATACTTCGAGGTTACGATCGATATTTTTATTGGGAGAAATCCTGCCAAAGGTATTTCCGCGTGTTCTTGCTGGCGAAGGGAAGGTAACACATGAACGGTCTTCGCATTCTCGAGCGACGCATTCGTACTCGATCACCTTCACTGCGATTGCGAGCGCGCCGACGTCCGTGGTGTACGCGCCGCGGTACACTTTGGCGAAACCACCGACCGCGAATGGTTCTTCATCAAGGTACGTTACCTTGGGGAGATGCTTCTCGTCAACAGGTTTTCCTTGCCGCCGCCAGCTGTTACGCCGCGGTCGCGATGCCGACCGCGTATTTATACCAGTGTGTTTCGAATTAGGATATCTATTGTCCACGGCCGTCTGAGGAGAGGAAGTCGACGTCTCGACTGGAGCGTCCGCTAGAGTCCAGTGCGCACGTGGGTCGTCGAACGAACGCCAGAAAAGGTCCCCGTCCATCGTTAATTCGCGCTCAAACTGCAACGCAAGTTGGATTCCACCGCGCACTCTCTCATTCGGCATGTCCTCGCTCGCTCGCCGGTTCTCAGATGGACCTGCAAAATCGTCCCTCGACGTCCTTCTGGAGTTTGCATTCGATTCACCGTCGTGAGATGAACTGAGGGTATCTGTCATTCTGTCAAAAGTTAATCCTTGACAAGCAATTACGTGATATGCGCGTCCACCAGCCTCATTTGACACATAACTCGAGTTCGCACGTTGAACTAAATCTTTCAATGAGTCGCTCCTGGGTGCGAGTCCGGAAGACGGTGTTCTTCGCAGTGTCTCTCGCCCTTTCAAAACATCGGCGCTCATGGGTACAGCCTGGCGCTCCTCAAATCGTCTTGCTTCTTCAATGCCTTCACTCACGCGTCGTAAATCTGGATGCCGAGCGCCGTCCCGTGCGGGGACTCTTCGACTAGGCGTGTTGACTCTGGAATTTGTCTGCATAGGGTTTACTGTGTCGTCGCCACTAGTGGTATACGTCTCTATTCCCAACACGGGGGATGCCCCGGCAGTTGAAAATCTGTGTTTCCGTTTATCTGGCAGTTCCCTTCGAAATACCTTTGCAACTTTGGACCACCACCGCTTCTTTTTCTTCTTCTCCGTTTCTAGTTTTGAATAAATATCCCTGGCATTAGCCACACTCTCAATCGACGTCCTAAACTCCGCAGTAGATGTCGATCCTGTTTCCACCAATAAATGGTTGCGAGGATCTAATGCACTATCTGTTCGGCGTACGATGGTATTCCTCGAGCTCTTTACCTGCTTGTCCGTGAACCAGATCGCATCTATGCTATCCCTGCGACCATCTATGCTTCCCTCTCGCCCGGTGTCCATATTAACTCGTCTAGTCGCGTCAACGCTACATGCGGCTGCTGTCTCATTACCTTGGCAAGGCAGCGTCTCCACGCGCGCGCTGTCGAAACTATCCCTTTTAGACGCCTCATTTGTAGCCAAGGCGGCGGCGAGAGAGGTGTGAAACTCGTATGGCGAAACGATACGCACTTGACTGGATCCAATTCTATCAACCCCCAGTGCAACGTTCGCTTGAGTCGACGGCTGGGTGTCCTTCCGGGATTGCATGCTTTCATCATCGTTAATTTTATTATCAACCTCATCCTCCGATGAAGCTGAGGAGCACTCGCTTTCCCCGCGTCGTATTGACTTCTCGCTCCTGTCCTTCAGCTTCATGGTCGCACTCAAATCTTCGCACTCCAGGGCAGCGCACCCGCGGGCTTCGGCCCATTTGACTATATTCTTCTCTAACCCGCCATGTGTGGAAATGTGTGCACTCGTTTCCAATAATGCACGGGACTTTTGCTTCACCCCCGCGGTGAGCGGGCCACCACGTACTCGATCGGCTTCTTCGTCGCCATCGAGCCCGTCAACATCTACTTCTTCAGCTTCTTCAGCGTCTTTACTCACGTGTTCTGACCACCGCGGGACAGGTATTGCGACTGCAGCACCCGGTCTGAACCGTTCACACTTTACCTCCAACGTCTTCCCGCTGCTCTCGCCGTATCCGAACGGGACGTCCATCAAAAGTGTATCCCGAGCGGGGTCGAAATCGTGCGGAATAATTGCTTCAAGCATGACGTCTCCACGGTACGTGCTGCTCTTGAGCAGCTCGTCGTTTTGTCCGAATGCGGCCGCAACCGCTTCCGCGATGTTCGTCACGTCCGCGTCGTCGTTCTTCGCGGTGGAATGATAAAAAAACGTATCAGCTAAGCGAAACGACCGCCCTCGCGATGAGACTAGCACGTCACAGACGGACAAGGAACGGTCATTTCCGCAGACCAAGGGGTGGACGGGAGACGCAGCCCGCGCTGAAGGCGCGGACGGCGCGGACGGCGCGGACGGCGCGGACGGCGCGTCAAGTCTGGGGGTGGACGTAAAGAATGACGAGCGGGAGACAGCCGTATATGCTGGGACGATCCGTTCGTCTGCCGACGCGGTTCCGCAGTTCCCTCCCTCCTCCATATCGCCACACGCCGTGGTGGAAGGGAAGGATTGTATCGCCGTGGTGGACCTCGTGTACGTGTAGGAAGATAAAGTTGCTTATTGTATGATATCTTCGCTCCGGAAGTACGTGTACGGAAGTACTTTCGTACTTTCGTACGAAAGTACAAGAGTGTCAGGGAGACTGGAGCGAAGCTCCTGTCAGTCTCCTGTCTATAGACACCAGCTGTATGAACGTCTGTTATCAGTATTACCTCCGGAAGACTTCCGTACGTGTACACGTACTGTACACCTGTAGGGCTAACGTTTTATGTGTATGTAGTCGTGTACGAAGGTACAGTAGTTGTACGTGTAGTGTAGTGTACGTGTACAACGTAGTGTTCTCAGTACTTTCGAAAGTACTTTCGTACTTTCGAAAATACCTTCGAAGGTACTGTACATGTACACGTACACGTGTACACGTACACGTACAGAGTGTAGATAGCAGATAGACCCTGTTTTTTTATTCAAAGATATGGAAGTATTTGAGTACACGTCCAACGTACAGTACGTGTAGAGCTGTACACGTACACGTACAGTAAACGTAGTGAATACTTGAATTGATGCTGCGGAGATAAGTTGTAGGGCTATTGTCATACTCGAAAATCGTACTGTATGTTGTAGTTGTACAGTTGCCTTGAAAAGACTTCAATAGATACAGTGTGTACAACACTGTACACGTACAATACATTTTGGTAGTTTTTAGTATGCTTCTTTTGTTTGAGGCGACCTGACCACTTACTGTACGTGTACGCTACGTGTAGGTTTCCAATTTTCATTTTTTGGTTTTTTTAGTACACGTAGTGGTAGTACGTGTACGTGTAGTAGTAGAAAGTAGTATTACTTTCACCTATCAAATACCTTCGTATGTTTATAAATAGGGAAGGCCTAAGCCCTTTAAGGTATCCGAAGAATTCAGGACTGTTCTTGAAGACAGCTGACAATACCACCCCTGCTGTGCTAAAAGAACCAGCAACGCCCATCATAACATGATTCTTTTCGCTGGATGCAGTTCTCTCAAAACATTTCCTGATATGCAACCGACCCCCGCCCAGCCACCAAAATTCACCGGTGTCGAAACCGTTTACTTCTGGTGACCAGCTGCTCAGTTCATGCGACGCACAAGTGCATTGATTTTATCCTCACGGTTACCTGCTTCACCACCTTCGATGTAATGCAGACGCTTCTTAGTCATGCCACCCAGGGGCGCAGAGAGCTTAAATGGCCATAGAAAGTTGGAACATGCGGTGAAATGTGGTCCAACTGTGTAAATCTCGTGAACAAGATCCTCAACACAGATAATCCCCTTGTCGCCAAGCGCTTTCTCAATGATCGCGTTATCTGTCAGCGGCACGCGCTGCTTGTTCACCTTGCCGTACCCGCGCTTGTAAATTAGCTCCTTAACCGTCTTCAGATTGGGGTATCCAAACATCACGTACGGTTCAACCTTTTTCAACATGTTTATCGTCGCCTTGTTCACACGAAGGAAAATGCCGTTGTGGATTTGACGGAGGCGCATCAGTTGTAAAACTTTGCGAGTCTGGGGGTGGAGATCGTTCAGACCACGGAGCCGCATGACAAACATGAGTTTGGCCTCGGGTTCAACGTAGAACCCTCCTTTCGCACGGGCGTCACGCTTTAGTCGTACCAAGTCCGCTTCCTGATCGCGGTACTCTTTTACATATTTCTCTGCGCGCTTGAAGATCTCCTTGGAGTTCTTCTCTGCGTGAGCCTTCGCCTCAGCAGCGGCGGCAGCCTTCTTTGCAGCCCAAGCCTCATCGCGCTTACGCTTCTTGAGCGCAGTTTCCGGAACAGCGGGCTGTGATGTTAAGTGGTGGTGTGAGTAGGATAGGATGAGAACTAATGATTTGATTGTCTCTTGTGTAAAAAAGCCGGCGGCTTCCTTCTGACGTGTGGAAATGACGCAGTTGCGGGCTGATCGGCGTGTGAAGAAAACCCGGTATTGCATAAAAACCATGCGGGACGATATGTGGACCTCAATGCCCCGCGTTCATGTGGTGGAAGATGACGTCCGAGGCAGCGTATGCTGAACGCGAACTCGCCAACGAGACTTGCCCAAGGAAGGCGAAAAAGAAAATGGTGTGTTTCCGGAAATCCTCACGTAGGATGCTCGATCCATCGGGCATCGAGCGGGGACGGGATAAGCGAGAGCTGGGGCGCGCACCATGATGGTCTCGTTTTTGCGACGTTGCACGCTACCTGCAGTGGACAGTGCGCGGCGAAATGAACCTCTCAGGTCGCTTCCACCAAAACCCTAAAAAAAACTTTCGTACAGAATAGTTCCGGAAAAAAGTCTGTAGTTGTACAGTACGAAGGTACGAAAGTACGTCGTTGTACAACGTACTTTCGTACGAAGGTATTACATATCTATCTACAATCCTTCGGGGGTACTTTCGAAAGTGTCTATCTTCGTAGCTAAATAGAATACGTACAGTACAATAATAGTTGTACTTGTACGAAACAGAATTCTTGTACGAAAGTACGAAAGTACCGAAGGTACCTCCGTAGTACGGACAACGTTGTACCTTCGTACCTTCGTACATACCTTCGTAAAGATATGCACGTGTACTTTCGGAAGTACGAAAGTATCTATACTTTCGAGTACGAAAGTACCTTCGAAGGTACGGAAGTACACGTACGCTGTACCTTCGAAGATAATATTTCCGGACATACGTCATAAAGTTGTTACTTCCGGAAGTAGTTGTACTTTCGAAAGTACTTTCGTACCTTCGAAGATACTTTCGTACAAGGTACGAAAGTAGTACAGAGACACACACCTTCGTACGAAGGTAGTACACGCACAGTACTGTACTTCCGTACCTTCGAAGGTACTTCCGGAAGTACCTTCGAAGATACAGTATTATTATATGCTGTATGAAGGTACTTCCGGGTATGAAGATATTTGTGTACTGTACTTCCGGAGGTACTTCCATAAACGTTAAAAGTACTTTCGTAGGGCTACATCGTTGTGTCGGAAGTCTTTGTGCTTTCGCGTACCTTCGTACGAAAGTACTTTCGTACAACCAAAATCAAGGACCGCACAGTAGGTTGCCTCGCAATGAGCGATCGCGAGGTGGGTCGGGGCTCCAAGTTCAATAAACACAAACAATGTGAACGCGAATGTGTAGAAAGGAACGAGTGGAGTCTGTACCAGATCCGTGGCGAACTGAATCCGGGTGAACTGCAGACAGTTCGACCTCCCGGCACCGACCGACCGTGGTAGGGCCCTACTGTATGTTTTTGAAAACTACTTCCGGGAAAACAACTTTTAGTCTTTGGCTAAAAGAATTCTGGCTGTACACGTACTGTACAACGTTGTACTGTACACGTACAGTACACTTTATTATGGAGAGTTTTACGTTACACGGAGCTTGTACGAAAGTACTTTCGTACGAAGATAGTCCATAGAGTGTCCATAGTGCGTGTACTGTACGAAGGTACACGTTAACGTTGTACAGTGAACGACTGCACGTAGCCCTATTGCTAGCTAGCTAGTACGAAAGTACTCTCGAAAGTACTTTCGAAAGTACTTTCGTACTTTCGAAAGTACGAAAGTACCTTGGTAGACACTTGCTAGCTAGACAGTGTTTATTGTTGGGCCTTCGAGGCATAGATCGAACCGCGCTGTGCGGAACTTCCACGGCCTCGGCCACCTCTACATCTGAATTCTCCTCGCCTCACTTCACCGAGTTTATCGAGTATCGAGAAAGGTATAGACCCCCCTTGTGCATATTGCAGCCAGCTAAAAATGGCCGATATATTCTTTATTCTGAACTCCGGACCAGATCTTTCGTCGGTCCTCTCTCTGATGTCCTTTTCCCGAAATTCCTGCGCTATCACTCCGTCGCCTCAATGTCGAACCTTTGATTGCGCTTGATCTTTGCGGCATTATGTAGACGTATGAGATCACCGCTCTGCTCTGTTTAAATTTATGGTTCGCTTTGGAGCTCACAGTAGATCTTTTGCTTTATTTTCGCGAAAAAAGAACGGCAGTCGAAGATTTCTCAACAACGTCCCAGTCCAGTCTTGCACGAGCATATCATACGCTAGCGTGCTGACGCGAGCCTCGAACCCATCTTAACCTTACTATGGCAGGTTCCCCCACCCGATTGGAACTTTTTTTTCGATGGTGGCAACTGCTGCACAGCTACGTGCTGTGTCTCCTGCTGCTCTTCCACTCCAGCAGCTTCGCACAAAAACCCGCTTTGCACTCAGTATTGCTCATATTACTCCGTCAGGCAGCCGTTGCGCTGCTAACAAGTTACGCGCGGTGGCATCGGATGCCGATGAAGTATCTATGTTGGAAAAGATGCTGAAAATTGCCAAAGAGCGAAAAGAGAAGGAAAACGGTTCTGCTGCTTCTCCCCCAGAAACACTGTATGATGGCAAGGGTTTTACAATAAAAACTTTTAATGCTATCTCTGCAGTTGGTTTGGACAAGTTTCCGAAGGGCAAATATGTTGTCGCTGGTGACGTCGGTGACCTTCCTGAAGCCCCCATGGGCATCATGCTCCGCTCCCATAAGTTGCAACTGGATGATGTACCTCCCACTGTGCGTGGCATCGTCCGCTGCGGTGCTGGCACCAACAATATTCCTGTCAAAGAGATGACTGAGCGAGGAATACCAGTTTTCAACACGCCCGGTGCGAATGCTAATGCCGTAAAAGAACTTGTAATTTGTGGTCTCCTTCTCGCTTCCCGCGGCATTATAGAGGGAAATAATCACGTCAACACCGTGATTAATACAGAGGAAGCTGGAGACTACGAAAGAGTGTCGAAGCGAATTGAAGCTGATAAGTCCATGTTCGGTGGAAAAGAAATTGAAGGAAAGACACTAGGTGTGATTGGTCTTGGCGCCATTGGCTCGCGGTGAGTCGAAAAAATGCACCTTACTATTTTCAAGTCTTGTTATTCCTGTGAAGAATAAAGAAAACTGTGGTGCCACTTGTCATGAACATGCTGTGTTGCTGTTTCCGTACTTTTCTCGCCGTTTTTCGCGTGTTTTGATCCTTTGCTGTCACAATAGTCATGCATCACTTTGTACCCGTGACTGACCTACTCCATCTCGTGTTGACCAGTGTTGTATCTGCTGCTCTTGCTCTTGGTATGAATGTCATCGGCTATGATCCCGTGCTATCTTTAGATGCTGCCCTTCAGTTACCTGGTGACCGCATGAGGCGTGTTACTGACCTTGATGATATCTTTGCCGAGGCAGACTACATTACTGTCCACGTTCCTTATATCAAAGGTGTTACCCATCATCTTATTAATTCCGAAGCGCTCTCGAAGTGTAAATCCAATGTGCATTTACTCAACTTCGCTCGTGGTGAGATAATTGATGGTGCTGCTGTTCGTTCTGGATATGATACAGGGTTATTGACAGGAAAGTATATTTCGGATTTCTCTGATCCTGATCTGATGGGACACCCGCGCCACCTCGTGCTTCCGCATCTGGGCGCCTCAACTGATGAAGCAGAAGAAAATTCAGCTGCTATGGCTGCTCAGACGATGATGGACTTCCTTGAGACTGGCACTATACGCAACTCTGTCAACTTTCCAACCACTATTCTAGCCCCTCAAAAGAATTCTTCTGGCGCCCGCCTCTGCATAGTGAACCGCAACGAGCCTGGCGCTCTTGGAGAGATCACGACATTCCTTGGGTCTAGAGGTCTGAATATATCGCAGCAGATAAACACTTCCCGCGGGGATATTGCGTACACAGTCATTGACTTCACCAATCAACCAGAGGACGCTGAAGCAATTCAGGCCGAACTCGCTAAAAACTGCAGTTTCATAATTTCTCTTCGTTTCCTTGGCATGGTATTCGCTGATGAGCTTGGTGAACCGGGCACCTATTTCTATGTTTCATGGGCCAAATGATTCGCAAACAAAAATAAATATGCATGATATTCTATGATATCACTACTTTGATATTTTTATTTAAATATTTATTTGAATATTCCTCTGATATCTGGACTATTAGCTAGACTACACGTACACGTACAGGACATAAACGACATATCATAGACAGTTCATATAAATACGTAAGAAGGTAAAAGTTGTTTATAGATATACAGCTATTATTGTTAATAGTTGGAGTCTCGATACCGTTTTCGAAAAAAGAAAACATAAACATGTAAAAGTACAGTACGTGTAGCCGTATCTACGAAGGTACATGTACATGTAGCACTCATGTACGAAAGTAGCTAGCTAGGCTAGCTACTTCCGTACCTTCGAAGGTACGTGTACTTCCGGAAGTAGCTGGCTAGCTAGCAGATATTATTACCCTGTATCTTCGAAGGTACTTTC
>JACLAB010001306.1_pt1 | contig 19713 bp, 6 predicted proteins | sample 8027921 | NCBI WGS metagenome assembly JACLAB01 (sample SAMN15725117, study PRJNA655200) | protist metagenome | isolation source: fluorescence activated cell sorting (FACS) single amplified genomes of... | place: USA: West Boothbay Harbor, Gulf of Maine | collected 2000-07-19 | reverse complement strand
GATCGTGAGCTCAATGATAGACGCCTGTACGTCAATGACTCTTACAGCCACACTGGCACTCTGGGTGCCGCCAGGAGAGGTAGCAGTCAGAGTGATGGTGTCATCAACGGTGCCCACGAAACGCAAGAACTTTAGCATCTGGTTCACCACCTCTTCGTTTCCTCGAACGGACATGCTAGAGCCGTTCTTCCACTTGGCAGGGGAGAACTCCTGGGGGCTCATCTCGATCAGCGTGGGCAGAAAAACCTCTCCGCCCTGGGTGGTGGACAGAGTGATGTCCAGCACATGGGCATCGGCTGCAGCCCCCGTTATAGTGAATGCAGGGGGGATAACCAGACTATCGTAGTCTTTGACACTCACGCCTACCACGAGCATCTCTTGGCCGCTCTGGCCCACGATCCGACTCGCTGGTACAACAACAGAAGGAGTGTTTGCGACGGGCGTCACAGTGATAGGAATCCTCGCCATGGGTATGTCAACACTGACCCCAAATCTGTTAAAGCTTTGTTGGTAGAGGGCTAAATCTGAGGCGGAGAGTAGGGACATGTGCACGTGTGTCCTGCCATAAAAGTACTTCTGCGGGGCCCACACTAGACTGCCTATCAGGGCGTTGATCTGCTTCAAGGTACCGGTAATCTTGATGATGTGGTCGTTATCTGAGGTCTCTTCGGAAACGGTCACACCCACGTAGGCGTGTGCGGAAGAAGGGTTGACGTGGCAAGTTCCGAACGGGGATACGATGTTGAAGATATAGGCCTCAGTCACATCGTTTATAGGGGCATCGATGCTCATAATACTCGTGCCAGAGATGTTCAAGCTGGTCCCCTCTTCCACAGATTTCGAAAGTTGAGACTCTGGCACATACACCACAGGCAAATCGTGGGTAGGCAGCACATGGATATCGAAATCCTGCACGCTGAGCATCTCCTTCAAGGTTCCATCCAGGCCTAAATCACTCACCACAACCGTGAGCACATCCGGTTGCACGCCTGCGCCGCTCTGTTGCATCACGATGGATGCGTGCACCCGGGTGCCTTCTAACTTGGACGAGTCCAGCTCTAGTCCGAAAGCGGTAGACACTCCAAAGCCCAGGACGGGTTTGGCAGAGGCGTCTTCGCCACCGTTGGTAATACCGGAAATGGCACTTGTCAAGGATACATTGCGCAGATTAGGCACCCAGTTGACTGAACTATCGAAAGTGAAGTCAAATATGTCGCCTTTGTGCTCGCCGAGGTTGTTGTTTAGCCGATTCTTCTCCACCCTTAGCCCTTCTGGGTTGAAATTTCCGACCTTCGCCGCCTCAAGATAGCCTGAAACCTCATCCGGAGAGGCGGCCACGGGGATGTCATCCGTCCAGTCCCCCGCAAAGCCCAGTCTGAAGGTACCAGTGGGGCTGCTGCTTCTAGAGTCCACAACCACATCCACCGTTCCAGCAAGGAGAGAACCTGTGGTGACCAGCGTGTTGTCTGTGACAATGAGCTTTGGGAAGGAAGCGCTCAGAGCAGCGTGTTTGAAGTTCACCACCCAGGTAAAATCGTTACGACCGCGTGTATTGGGGTATTGCCCTCTACTAACTGCGACCTTCGTGTCAAGGATTTCGTCCACCTGACTGGGGCTCTGCCATGACCATAAAGAGTGGCTCTTGGAGCTATCAAAGAGAATGGTGTTTTTCAACACGGAGTTACAGTCGGCCACCATGCCTTGGATGGTCGTCTGTACGTCGGCCGCAGAGGCGGTGGCTGTAATGCTACCACTAGCTGTGGACACGTCATGCTCCGTTTCGTTCAAGTACGCACCCAGAGCACGCCCATAGGCCAAGCAGCTCATGTTGACCCGGAAAAGGGTGGAGGCGTCTATGCTTCCTCGGGCGTCGGACACCCTCGTGGTAATGCGCTGCACACTGCCTTCAGAGGCCGAGGATATGATCAAACGATACACTGTTGGCCTGCTGTACGTATTTGCTGGGCTACCCCCTTTAGCAGAGTGGTAATCTGCGTCCGGACTGTACACCAAGGAGGAAAGAGCGGAGTTCACGTTGGACACAGTGCCAAAGAAGGTTAGATTGCCGGTGACGTTGCTGTTGCCGAACGTGATTCCGCTATGGTCTAACATAAACAGATCACCATGGTTTACTTGCAGGGATACCATCATCTGTCCGTTGAGCTGGCTCAAGCCGTCTGCAGTGGGGTAATTCCCCCCTGAGACAGACATTCCATGCACGAAAGTTGGCACATCTTCAAATACGTACATACCGTTGCTGCTGGGGCCAGATATAGTGACTGGATCATCGCCCATGCCAACGCTCACTGGGAGCTCCACTGCCGAAGGTTTGATGGAGCTAGTGAGCAACCGAGAGTCGTACACAGCGGCAACCACTAGATCCGTTGCAACGCCTGCCGCAGCAGCGGACCAGCCAGTGCTTGGTAAATAGCTATCTGGTCCTGGCAGGTATACGAAGTTCTCCATGTGCCGAGCGATGGAGGATAAGGGGCCTGCTAATCGTACCATTGGCGCGACAGGGGATGCTTGGATGGACCAACCCAACTGGTTCGTCGCGGAATCGCACTGCACACACTCTCCTGCGATGGCGGTCTCATTCTTCTGCTGATAAACAGTAGAACAGAACTGCTTCCAGTGGAACCCCTGTATGCATGAACTGTACTGGACATTGTCCCACACAAAGGGGAACACACAAGGCTGTTTGGTGACCACAGCCCCTTGTCTTATCAATGCGCACTGCTGCATATTTCTGCGGATTTTGGCTGAGGACGTCTCGAACACGGGTACAGCGGAGTCTACGAGGTCCACCAGAAATAGGGCAACGAAGGCTGATTTGGGGGAAGTGGATTGGGTCACCACTGCGCGGCTGTACTTGGACGTGCCATCCACATTGGTGAGACTGCGCAGCTCAGATTGAAGAGAGGTGCCCGCTGAGCGCAAAGGCACGGTGATCTTGTCCTCTCCTACAGTAATATCGATTGTTCCTGTCAGGGAGGATTCGCCTGGTACAGTTCTCCGAGACTCTATCAAGTGAGGATCGAGCAGCATACAGCTAGTGCCGCTCCACAAGTCCTCGGCAGCAGCCAGCACAGTAGTACGACCAGCTGCCGTTAGGTACGTTGGCACCTCGGAATCATAGGTCGCAATACTAGATAGAGCGCCAGTGGCACAGAATGTAGACGCTTGCAATAAGCTAGCTCGACCATATTGAGATGGGAATGTCACAGTCCATGTGTATTTCGCCTGCCCAGAGGAAGTGGCAGATATTGTTCTAGTGACCTCGAGAGAGGACTCTTCGATGTCACTCACTGTGCTCACTGCCGCAGCGAAAGAAGCCGCGGAAGCAGTCGACGCGACCGTGGCAGTTACAGACGAACTACCATACATCACACTGAAGTGACCTCTAGGCGCGTCCGCCTTCGTACTGCTTGAGTCAGTGCGGGAGATAATAAACTCCTGCACCTCTCTTACGCTCGAAGTTGAACCCTTGGTTGCCTCGCTGATAACTAGGGTTGTTTCATTGCGGAAGTGCATAGGAGTCACTTCTAAAGAAGGAACATCGCCAGATGCGCCAGCACCATCAGTAAAGGTGATGTTGGTTTCATACACTACTGGGGTGTCTCTCACTCCATCCCCGCCGATCTCCTCCCGAGACGGACAAATGGCACCTGTACTAGAATTAGTACTGATGTTCACGCCAGAAAGGGTGCTTACGCTTAGGAGTTTTTCGTATAGAGTGCTTCCATCCCCGCGACAACCCCTGCCAGCTGCGGCCGTACTCGATGTGCAGACGGGTAGTGTGTGGGTTTCCAAGTGGGAATGCAACCAGAAATCAGTGGTGTCTTGCCCTCTGAATGAGAACACCACCTTGTCATCAGAGCTGGTCAGGGGATGTGCCCAACTGGAACACAAGATGGTTTGAACCTCCTGCATAGGATTCACTGCAGGGTACGCAACAGATAACAGATGTCTGCGGTACGTTGGCGCGTTGTTCCCGTGCACGGACAGCTCTGTGACGCTGGACGCAGCCCGCCCCGTGAGGTCGGAAGAGTCCAAAATCAGCTCGGGCATGTCCCTCTTGGTGAGAAGGGAGACGTTATAGCCATTGGCCGTCTCGTACACCATCTGCCCGGAGAGGTCATTTGCCACTACGTTCAATGTTACAGTGTATCTGGTCACGTTGCGATCCGCTTCAGTGAACAAGTTGCGCACTACCTTAATGGCGAGAGGAACGTCGTGAGCAGATAGGGCACTGTGAATACTAGCCTCGACTATGTTCGCACTGGCCCCCACTGGCACACTGGCTGTGGCGATAGCCGTTCCTCGGACTCCTAGTCTGAAAGAGCCCCCGAGCGCGACTGTCCCGCTTTCCGCCTTAGTCGCATACATTCTCGCTCCTGACCCGCTGAGCCCAGTAGGCACAACAGTAAGGAGCGGGATGAAACCCAGGGCCGCTGCGCCCGCGCTCTCCATGCTCAGATACCACGTGCAACTCCAGACATCGCACGTGCGTGAGAACACCCGGGCGGTGGCGATGCTGGGGAGTGTCACTAGTGCCTGCTCCACCTCCCACTCCAGAGCGAACGCCCGAATTGCAGGAGTCAACTCTAAAGGGCTTACCTCGCTATCTTCCGTGCCCACACCTAGTTTGAACGTACCTTCGATACGGGAGGTGCCAGCAATGTCCTCGGTGACGACGACAGATGGAAGGGGTGTAAAGGCGGCGCATATATTCACAGGACACAGACCTTGGCCGTACTTCAGTCCGGTGAAGGACGCAGGTAGAGCGGGACTGGGGGCTTCCCTTGTAAGCACAATTAGGGGAGGAACGTCATTGCCGTACGTAAGAAAGGTCACAGTCCACTTGGTGGTTGTACTAGTGGTTGTCTTACTAACACTCACGAGACCAATGTCTTGCATCTCTGCCAATGCACTTTCCATAGCAGAGTCGGCTGCGTCGTAGGCAATGGGTGAGGTCTCTGAGTACAGGTCCTCCCATAACTTGGCACCAACCTGGTTCGCAGCTCCAGTACGAGTGAAGACGACCAGGAAGCTGCCTGAAGTGAGAGTACTAGCGTGGGAGAATTCTATGCTCTGCACTTCTGCAACCATGGTGCCCTCTGTCACCACAATTACCGTGGAGATTACCCCCCCATTTGCCAACACTACACCAGGAGTGACAGACAAAGCCGGCACCATACCCGAGTTTGTCAGGAAGGTGACGTGAAAGGAGCCGTAGAGTGTGCTGCTGGCACCCACGCCGGGAGCTTCGGGCTGTACTTGCACAGACCCTACGTTCTCCAGGGAGTGCAGGGCGGCTGCAATTCTAGAAGCGACTTCGGCTAATGTCGCGTTGGCGCTGAAACTCGAAGTTTTAGTCATGCCGTACAGTGTAAGAGCAACGTCAATATCACCATAAGCGGGACTCTTGCCATTTGTAGTGAAAAGCTGAATAGTCTGCTTGGGAAGAGTGTGGGGGGCGATCAGATCCAGGCGCTGCACGTTGGGCCCTGACACCTTCGCTCCAGCTATGTCCACCTGAAAGGTCCTGGATAGGGGAGCGAAGGTTGCTAGGGTGTCAGCCTCGCTCGCATTAGAGATAGGAGGGGAGGCAACGAGGGCCACTTCCCCGAAGGAGGTCGATGCTAAAACTGCATCAACAGTTTCCTCTGTTGTGATGCCAGATAGCGCAGTCTGCTGCAAGGAAAGTCCGTTCAGAGCGAGCACTTCGCGCTTGGAGACCGAAGCCGTAGCGCTGTTCTGGGTATTCAGAAGCTTGTATCCCCTGAACAAAGACTCTGTGGCTATTTCCAATGAAATTGTCTTAGTTTCTACAGGCACTAAGCTGCCTGAGATAGTCTCGGAGAGAGACGTAGTCACTGACACCATTTTTTGGGTGAACAGCACTCCATAGAATTCTACAGCGCTTAAGGCTCGATTAACGTTTCCGACGCTACCAGCTAGAACCACAGCAGTACCATAGGTGCCGGCGGACGGGTCGAAGTTGGCCGCCACGAATCTTACCCCCACTTTCACGGAGGCAGTGAATGGCATGACAAGCTTCCCACCACAGCAGTCGGGCGCAGCACAAGCTATAGTAAGCTCTACATCATTGCCGCGGACTGCAGAGTTAGGATCAATGATGGACAGTTGCGAGTGGAACACATTTCTATCCCCAGAGGCACCAGTACTGTCGTCATCAGCAGACACAGGTATAGACGCAGGAGCAGACAGTTTTAAAGGCAAACTCAATGTAGATACAGTGATTTTCACAGCATTCCACACAGTCACATCATATCCACTGTGTGAGATAGAGACGTTCAAACGCTCCAAATTCTTGTCGCTGTTGTACCAGCTGGATACAAGTTGGTCAGAATCCAGCCATGTGCTTTTAAAAGTGGATCCCGAAACGTACTTTACCTTTGTAAGAAAGTTGGACAGAGCCGAATAGCTGTTTGACACTATGCGCAGATCGTTCTCAGTAGAGGTGGGTGCCACACCAATGAAGGTGGTGCTAATATCCGTCTCACGGTTGTACACGAAGTCGGAGATGTAGTCAACGTCGCTGGGAAGCACGAATGAGCCGTACAGCACAGTAGCAGTGGCGACCAGCTTCAACTGCGAGGTCGAATCTGAGATATTGCCTGCAGTCACTTCGAATGCAGGCAGGTCACAAGCAGAACCAGTCTCACATGCCACATGTTCATGCGACAGCTGGATGCTGGGCATGATATCCTTCGGAAGCACGGTGACAGTCTTGACGATGGAAGTAGTCAAGACCCCACCACTGCCGCAGTTGCCTTCATCGCTTACTGTCACGTTCACATAACCCGAGTAGATTTGCCCACTGACAACAATGCTGCCGACAGTGAACTTTACTACCAACTCTTTGCCATTGTAGCGCAAGGAGGATGCGCGGAATCGCGCAATAGAGTCGCTAGAGCCATCGGCGTTTATACTGGACTGGAAACCTGCCATACCCTGGGGGTAGGGCAGAGAGATGCTGTATAGGGACACATCAGTCCGGACACTCACTTCAAAGAAGTTGCTCAGTGAGCCTGGGCAATATGCATCGCTTGCATCAGGATCTGTGATGTTGAGCGAGATCATGCATTCAGAGCCCTCTACACACACTGCATTAGAGAGCAGAGACACACTGGGTGGGTCATTCACGGGCGACACGTGCACATAAATTGTGCGCGACAGAAGCACTCCTAGATCTGGGGCGGAATTCAGTGATACTTGGGCCATGAGAGAAACTGTGCCACTGAAGTGAGCTGCGGGTGTGAAGGTCATAGAAGATAATTTCGCATTGAGATCATCTGAAACGTCCTGTAAGATGACGATGGAGCTGGATGCACCGGTGCCAGTACTGAGAGTACCACTGGAAGCTACGACCGCCACCGACAGCAACTGAGTACTGCCGAAGCCTTTCAGGTTGAAACCTTTCACAGACACATTCTGAGCCCCCTCCACGCACACTACGATGCGAGAACCCTCGAGCTTGGCGAGGGAAAGATCCACCGACTTATCCACAAGAAGAGACACTGATGCTGACGCCACCGAGTTGGCCATGAGGACGCTGCCGTTGCTGAGGTCTTCATTAGAGGACAGCGTGGACGTATTGGCAACGGTAAGTTTTAAAGTAAGAGACTCCGCAGCGAGGCTACTAGGAAGATAGACCAGGCCGTTGCTGAGAACAAGGTTCACTAAGGACTTCTTTCCCCGCAGTCTCAACACTGGTATTTCCGTACCATTGGAAGAGGAGGTGCTATCATCGTTGTCCATGGCCCCGGTCTTAAAATACAGACCAGCAGGCACCACTCCATTGTCTCGCATTTTAAGCGATCCCATGCCGGGGGGCACCCAGAAGGTGACGTCCACCACGTCGGAGTCCACATCCGTCACGCCTAGCCCAACCAACGACACCCCATTCATGGTGCCTGACAAGGCCGCTGTGGGCAAAACCAGCTCCGGCGCGTCATCCACGGGATATAGCACTATAGAGAACGTCACTGTGGACTGCGCAGGGATATCCTCTACCGGGAAGAACTGGTCAGTCACGGTCAGCACAGCCGAGATCGTTCCCCCGTTCTGCACGTTGAAGTCCTGGGGACCTACGAAGACCAGGGACTGCAGCATGGAAGTGATGTCAGACGCAGTGGAGTTTATCTGTACAGAGTCCACCCACGAGCTAGTATCCATGCTCCCATCGGATAAAGTGGAAGTGTTGAAGCCCAGAGAGCCCGCACTGACGGTGACCGTAAGGGATAAATGGTTCGTGTCCACATCTACCACTTCCAGCCCTCCGAAGGGCGAGAAGGGCACGTCTTCTTTCCCCTTAGCCACCCTGCCCGCGAGACCTGAGAACCGGATTTCCGACGCATCATTGACGGCTTCTACTTCTATGGAAATGCTACTGCTGATGGTAACACCAGTGGTGGACCTACTTCCACTCACTGTCACGTCCAATGCATCCGCCCCATTCCACGAATCGGCTGGAGTGTATACTAATTCTTCTAGCGCTGTATTCACGCCTTCTAAAGTACCCCTCAACTTGTAATAACTGCCTGAAATAGAACCACAATTCGATTTTGATGCGCTTTGCACATAAAAGTGACCCAAACTAGGAGTGAGGGATCCATGGCACACGGAAAGCGTGACAATGAACTTCTCTTCGTCACCCCCTAGACCCTCAGTAGCATCGATATCTTCGATATAAAGTCCAGATACGGTGATAGCGACGTCCTCCATCCCCTTGAGACCGCTGGTGGGGGATACTATTATAGGATCGTCGTCCACAGGGGCTATGTAGATGGAAGTCAAGGATGTGACACGGTCAAATGTAGCGCTGACGCTATCATCACTTGTTACCGGCACCTCGATCACGACGCCTGCAGTCATGGGCACACTTACCGCCACATTCAGGGAATTTACATGTGCCTGAGGAGTGAGCATCATTAGTTCTAATACTGATAGGATATCCTTGCACTTTACGTTGAGCACATTTATTGTGCTGCTGTCACTAATTAATGCAGTCTTATTGGCAGAGGCGACACTGGGAAATGAAGCAACAACCACATCCGTCGGCGCAGTGACATTCATCCTGCAAGTGCGTTCATCGACATGAGAGTCCGCCACAAATGTATAACCAAAGGCTGTAAGAGGCTGCCTAATTAGCCCCCCTGAAGCCGCGGTACCCTCCACCAGGTGCACCCGGGGGACCTCTAGCAGCACCGGCTGCATACATCTACCAGTGATGGTCACGGGGACAGTAGCGGAAGATAGCACCGCGGCGGCATCAAAGGCTGTGCTGATAGATTGGCCTACGCTGGTCACTTCGACTGTGATGGTGTCCGATGAATCATATGATATCGCGGGCGCGAATGACAAAGAGGATATAACACTTGACACCCTGGATATAGTGCCAATAAGACTGAGACTGCTGCTATTGCTACCAAAGCTCGAGATGACTCCCGCACTTTCAACACTATCCGGCACCGAGAATGTACAGTGACTGCAGGTGATTCTTAGAACTATGCTTCCAACGAAGGTATCAGAGTACTCCAGTTGGATCATGTCCAACAGCACCGGCTTGTGGGATTCCACCGCCAGTGTCTCAGCTGAGCCCAGAGTACTGGCTAAGGTCACAGACGCCAAAGCATCCACGGTCTTGACGACGACATTGATAACACTCTCACCTATCAACATTGCGCCAGGCATCTGCCCTGTTGGGGGCAGACCGTAGTGCCCCTTATCGGAGGCGGATATGGTGATGTTGTCCACGCCGTGGAAGTTTGCTTTAGGATGGTAGTCCATAGAAGCCAAGGCGTCATTAATTCCGTATATCGACCCTGACATCAATATTGTACTTTCTTTGTTCTGATTTTTCCCCACGTCAAATCTTACCTGACTGCTTTCCATCATAATCTGCCCCTGCCCGACGCTGACCGTCACCTGCATCAGAGCTGAATGGTGCGCGTTGACTACGAAGTCTGAGTCGTACACACTCACCCCCGTTACAGGAATCACGGAGTCCTTCCACGTCTGCAGGATGTTGGGAGCAGTCACCATAGGGACATCATTCACAGCGTCCACGATAATCGTCAAGGGAAATGTGCTAGAGGAGACAGCGTTGTCTGAGACGTTCAAGGTGAGAAAGTCTTCTCCATTGAAGTCCAGACTCGACTGGTATTCCACATGCTGTAACAAGGTGTTGACAGTCCTCAAGTCTCCGCTGAGAATTAGACCAGAGGATCTATTCTCGATGGCTAGTTCACTAATGGAAACAAGAGTGAAATCAACACCATTGATATTACTGTTAACTGCTAGTTTCACTGTACCATACTCGACGGAGACATTCACTTGAAGCAAATCTTTTGTCGAGAGAGATTCGTCTATATCTACGTCGGTAATGGTAACATTTTGCAGCACATACGAGGCCTCGTCCTCTAGAATATGGGGATAACTAGGGAAATTCTGGACATCAGGTGCATCGTTTACTGGCACCAGATTCACATGCACCAATGAAAATGTCGCATCTGACATGGGCTGGGTTGTAACCAAATCGTATTCCTCTATGCTGAATACCAAGCTTGGTTGCTTGGTCGAGAGGTTGTTTACATTCGCATCTGGTACAAATGTACCGAAGGAAAGCAGGTCTTGTACGCCTGCAGGATCCCCTATTATGACGCTCTTACGGTTACCCGTGCAGTCGGTAGTCCCGTCGCTGCTCTTGCACCCACTGATAAACCGCGCCCCTGAAGTAGTTGTGCCAGGAGAAACAGAGTCTGCAATGAAATTGAACATTCCTTCGTTGGCGGTGACGTTTACTCTTACTAACCAAGTGTTATCAGTGTAGTCATCATCCGCGATGCTGATGGGGGGGATCTTAATATCCGAGTCCTCATTCCCAACAAAACTAGCAGCTGGTGGCAGTTCTACAAACGGAAGACTATCCGTATTTGCTACGGTAACAATTGTCTCCTTAGAGATGACGGTACCAGATAGATCGGACACATTGAATTTGATTTCATCCACGCCGTGCCAGCCCACAGGGGGCAGGTACACGAGTCTCGTGAGCGCCTGGTTGATGAACGTCTCCGGTCCTTTCAGAACGATAGAGCTAGACGACGTTGCAGGATCATTTGTGAAGAGAGACACCAGCGCTTTGCGGTACTTCTGCGTCGCCAGCTCTTGCATGGTAACTAATAGGGTATCCGAACACTCGAAGTCGATTATTGCGGCTGTAGAAATGAATGATGAAACATACGATGTAGCTCCATATCCATCTAAGCTAGATGCAACCCCAACTAGCGCATCCCATTGAACAAATTTTCCATCCCCTGCAGACACGTGCATAGTCAGAATATCTTCTGAATTGGCCTCCTCCACTGCCACAGCTATGGATGTCAAGCCTGAGTTAGGGCCGCTGCCAGCGGTGGCTCCGGAGAGGGATGTCACGGAAATCATCCCATTCTCTGGAATCTGCACAGATGCGGGTGCTTGTAGCTGTGGCGCACTATTAACAGGCTTTACAGTTACAGTTAGAGTTGTACTGACAATGGCAGTTCCATCCTCCGTGTCTTGTAGCTGAATTTTCACCTTTTCCAGGCCTGTCAACCACGACGTGTGCTGTTTTGGTGTGTATTTGACCCCCCCCATCGCTGAATTCAAATCAGCAATAGTGCCAGAAAAAAAACCTACTTTGGATTGTGTGCCAGTACTGTTGAAACTGGTCTTCCCGTAGATGGATGTTATGCTTCCGTGGAACACCCTAGTAGCAGCATCACTGCCGTTATAGCCAAAAGCCACAGGAAACTCCACGCTTTGCCCCGCGTTACATTCTATTTTATTTATGGGCCCTGCAATACTCGGAGCATACTGCTTGTTCACTATGGAAACTCTGGACGAGCGTTCGAGAGGGGGATTGTCCACCACCCACGATCCCATATTTTGATGCATGTCAGATATGCTTATTTTAATATCATCCCAACCACTGGGAGCTGTCGAACTAGATGATGGTGCATTATACCTTAGCGTACTCATCGCTCGTTGTAAATCGTATAATTTCCCCACCAACGAGTACGATGAATCATTGCTACTGCCGCCTTCCAAAATTCTTATTCCATTGAAACCCCTGGGGAACGAAATCGTACCATACTGTGCACTTACATTCACTGTCAAACGCGACTGAAAATGATCGTCTGCATCAACATCGTCTAACAAAATAGGTGTAATATCAACAAAACTATTCTCTATACAAGATGCATTTGATGGCAGAGCCAGACTCGGAGCGATATTTGTCTCAGCAACAAGCACTATGCTCAAGCAGAGAAAGAAAATCACAATCAACACACTTGAAAGTCGATTCATCTTTCCAAACACAACTCAATCGGAATATACACGTCACAAAGGCTTCGCTATTTGATTTTGAGCCAAATGCCTTCCTTATCCAATATCTGCACTTACTGACCCCGTACCAAGAAGCTGGTAATCCCAAACACGTACTAGATTTCGAAAAGTATATTCAACAGAACGCGATCTGTTACAAAGTTCTTGTAAGATTATCAGGGCACTTTGTGATTCAAGACTCAAAGCCGTTTTACCGCACGTCACAGTAAAACGTGCAATGTCTTGCAGAACATCAGAATTTACAATCGTTTATATCGCACTACAGTAAGTCTCAATTGCACCCAAATATGGCTATTTACATAATATATGGTATGAACCGATTATGAGTGAAATAGGAACCATATTAGCTTCTGCATTGGGAAGTAGCATGGCGACCATTCTTCTGAATCCGATGTTAGTTTTCAAGGTACATATGCAGAAATCGAATACAATACCGAAGAACGCATACCCTGCTCTGGGAACGATGGGAATATACAAGCAGGTAATGAAGAGCCAGGGAATTAAGGGTTTTTGGGCAGGCACATCAATGGGATTGCTCCAAGCAGTACCGTCGTCAGTGACTTACATGACATGTTATGAACAGAGTAAAGTCCTCATGTATAAGAACATTACAAGCACGTCACCATTGATGACGCTAATTCCGGGTATATCGGGGAGTATTGCTCGATTTGTGAGTGTCAGCATTATATCCCCCATTGAATTAATTAGAACAATCCAAGCAAGTGGAGTCAATCAGGCAAGTACGATGATAGCAAGAAATTTATACGAAGCTCAGGGTTTGTCGGGGTTTTATTTAGGATGGCAAAGTACAATAATGCGTGATGTGCCTTATAGCGGCTTGTATTGGGGCATGTACGAAGCGTTCAAGAAGAGATTTATGGCAGGACCTGTGGAAGAAAACAACACTGCCATATTCCTCTCTGGGACTTGTGCAGGTGTACTGTCTGCTTTCTTAACGCATCCCTTTGATGTGGTTAAGACAAAACAGCAAGTACAGGTGGCATCCCTGGCGAAAACGATGGAACAAAATAGAATTGGCGGGACTGCCATAAAAAATAACATAGAAGACTCGTGCTACACACTTGCCTCGGTTTTTCAGAAAGGAGGGATAAAGGCCCTATTTCGCGGAGTATTCATGAGATGCGCTATGGTTGTACCTGGAAGCTCAATATTCCTTACGGTGTACGAACGAGTGAAGTCTTACACGGCGAAAGAGTGCGCTAGTAATTAGGGGGAGTAATATTTGCAGTTCGAATCATGACGATCTGGCAAGTTAGTATATATGATAGATGCCCAAAGAGCCTAAACATACCTAGTTATCTAATTTGTCTAACTTGTAATTCAAGTGAACATACAATCTAATGAACGTCTAAAAACGTACGGTGGAGTTTCGAAGGCGATTTAAACACCAATGTACGACAGTTCCGGATATAAATATTGAATAAAGCTATCAACTAGGGCCTTTTGCTGAATATCTTAATTCAGACCTTTAGCGGTATTTGAAGGGCGAAACGAGACAGAAGATAAGGTGTTGAATTAAGATAAAATGGCTTCAAATCGACCTACTACTTGGGGTGCACTCTCTACGGAGATGAATGCAGACGGCACAGACTTCATGATAGCGAAAGCCCAGGGCAAGCACTTACCAGACGTAGAGAAGAAAGAGACAAAGGTACGTAGAGAAAGCTTGAGGTGCAGTTTGGTTCTTTCACAAGACTTGTATGGATCCATCCTTCTTATGAAGCATTTACTAAGACATGAGATGCTCTTATTTGAATAAATTTGACAAATCTTTCAGCCTGAAGCTTTATCTGAGCCACCAGAAGAGGAGATACTACCTTCTGCGAAAGATCTGAAGGCAATCGCAAGAGCCGAGAAAGTTAAAAGGAAGACAATTACATCGACCACAAGATTGGGCGACGCTGATAAAGATAGATTGAGGGAAATCAACTTAAAACAGATACACAAAGCAGCGGAAATTGGAAGCGTTGGGTGCGTGCAATCGTGATCTTATTCTTAAATCAATCTTATGAAGGGGCTGTTCTATCTTGTGTACTGGGTTATACTTTCTATGCATACAAGACATTTCTTTATCTGATTTTGCATGCTTATCTATTTGGGCACTAAACCGAGCAATAACAATTTTTGCATTAATGTGAATCCTGTCGTTTTCTTTCACAAAACAGAGCACGACTGAGGGCTATGCGCGGATTGGTGAAAAAAGGTGTATAGTAGAGTGATACGAAAAACAGGGTAGATAATATATAAATGCATTTGTTGTAATGAAATATGCTGATTTGTGTAGTGCTACTCCGACTGATAGATAAACTGAAACAGTATTATTTAGAACAAAATACAATATGGAGTCTGTAGAACACTCTAAGATTATTATTATTCCCTAAGGGGACCACGAATTCTTCTTGCAAGCTGTATGTCCTTAGGCATAATAGTTACTCGCTTTGCATGAATGGTACACAGATTTGCATCCTCAAACAATCCAACTAAATGAGCTTCCGCTGCTTCTTGTAGAGCAACCATTGCCTCAGCCTGCCATCTATATTGCTTTCTAAAGAAATAAGTCTGAACCTCTCTCACCAATCGCGCAAATGGGAGCCTTCGAATAAGCAAATCCGTATTGCGCTGATAAAATCTTATCTCTCTCAGAGCCTTTTCTCCCGGTCGATATCTTCTCTTTGGCTCATCTCCACTGCCAGGCACACCAGTTTTCTTTAGACTCGCCGGTGCTTTCCTAACTGGTAGTTTACCACCTACTATTGTATCTTTCGTTCTCGCCATATCGCTGTAGGAAATCGAACGAAACAGTCTATGCCCGAATTTTTCTCGTAACCTAAAAAATCTGTACGGTGACGTACGGATACAGTTACGGACTTTAATACGTGCGAGATATGATATGATGGCACGAATTTTTCCAATTTTGAGAGATTTCTAGATAGTTTTCTGAGGTATGTTCCCCAGTTGTTTGTTAATAGGGTTTATCTATTTGAAAATGCTAAGCAATTTTTTATAGAGAGCTGAAGAGGCGCCATTATTAAAAATGGATCGTGATGATAATTTCGAATTCGATGCAGAGAATTGGGTAAAAATGAACAACTGTCATTAGCTATTACTTATCACAATACCTAGTATGCTGTTCACCTTTTGTTGGGAGCCTTAGCGTCCCCGTACTGAACAACATCGGCCTTACCGTCCCACTGCAGGGGCATGAACCAGTTCGACTTGGCCGCCCCCTTCTGGTCATACTCCGTCACTCGCTTGCCAGCTCTCTTCGCCTCCTGCATCTCCAGCACGGTTCTTCTTCTGAGGAAATTGTGGCTATACATCATCGTTCCTACCTCGATATTTTCGTTCGCTTTTGCTACTGGTGAGCGGGTTTCGAACTTCCATCCGTTCTTCTTGGCGTAGGCTTCTGCGTCCTCCTTACTATCGAACGTCAACTTTACCTGTGCCATAGGGTCCGCAGAAGATGACCAGCCCATAAGGGGATTCGTCCATCTGTAAAAGGTTATGGTGATTGTATTATGAAGAAAAAAAGGGATCGTTAGAAATATGTCTTAGATTTTTTGAATCACAACTAGGTTCGACGAATGGAATACGGATATATTTCAAATCTTCGTAAAAAATGTATTTGCGCAATTGCACGATGTATAAGCCGTATGCAAACCCCGTCGAGCTATAAAAAAAACAATAAAACAATGATCAAAGAAATAAATACTTACCTATCAGAGTGCTTCCAAGTTAACTGCCATTGGTAGCTCTGCAAGTCTCCTGACTGCAACGTCTTCATAACTCTAGGTTGAATCATTACAGTCCGGTTCTGGTGTTCAGCAGGCATACCTGTAAGAGCGCCTATTTCTGACATATTTTTGGGAATGTGAAGGTCCGAACCAGTTCCAACCATATCAGTCATAGTCTTGGGCATACTCGTCTTCTGAACGACCTTCCTGTGACGCTCTACCTTATCTAGACCACTGTCGATCTCCTCCTTAGTCAAACTGGAGAAGCCGCGCATCACCGACACACCAGCAGTATTATTTACTGCCTTCGCAACGGGTGTCCTAAGGACCACTTTAGCTATATTCCTAGTATTAATCATCCTCTGCTATACAAAGAATCCAACAATATACTAAATTAAATAAGATGTGTGTTATATTCGTGTCAGAAAGGAATTTTACCCGCAAAGGCCGATTTTCTTAAAAAGAAGAAAATCGTTGATAACGTACGATGTCTCTCAATCCTTGGTGGCATTATTCGTATTGATACAGTTGTCTATACATGCTACATGCTAAAGACGAGGTGACTTCCGATTCGATTGAACTCATAAGTCCTAACTCAAGTTCCCCGAGTGCCCTTAAAGAGTCTGTAATGAGAGAGAAGCAATTTCTGAACTCGAATGGTCTATCGAGGAGACTGGTGTGCATCATTGTAAGTTCCATGGCGTTTCTGCTGTACTTGATGGTGAATACGGCTAATGGGATAAGCGGTGAGGAGAATATCTTCTTTGACAAAGACAGATCGAGTGCGTACAATGTCCGCATCTTGCCAGCTTCGTTAGATGATACCGAGTTACATGATCTTCCTGCAAGTTCGTTTTCTTATGTAGCAATGATAGATGCTGGAAGCAGCGGTTGTCGTGCTCACATTTATCGATATGGTAAGTTGGGTACTATTTCCGGTCCTTTGTATATTCTCCCTAATCACGTGTCCAAGAAGGTAAAGCCAGGTCTCAGTTCCTTTGCAGGGAATCCCGACGATGCTGGCAAATCCTTAGAGGGTCTTATAGAATTTATGAAGAATCAAGTTCCTGATGCTGATTGGGCCACTACGCCGGTGTGGCTGAAGGCTACAGCAGGTTTGCGTATGGTTAGTGAAGCACAACGTAGCGCAATATTAAATTCCGTAGCAGGTTTTTTAAGTGATAGGACGAATTCACCCTTTCTATTTAGAAAATCTTGGGCAAAGGTGATTTCCGGCAATGAAGAAGGAGGCTTTGGATGGATTGCTTATAACTATCTAAAGAAGATTATCGGCCCCAAAAAGGCAGGAAAGGAGGGCCCATACGCTGTCGTGGAGATGGGAGGAGCATCCTTGCAGGTATCGCAAGTGGCACAAACAGCGGCAGAGGTCCGCGAGATCCCAGACAAATACAAATTTGAATTCGACATCGAAGGAGAAAAGTTCACGCTTTACACGTATTCGTACTTGGGGTATGGAGGGGAGCAGGCGAGGGAGGGTCTGAATAGATACTACCTATCGGCCAACAACCACAAGCACAAGAATGCGAAGCATGAATCGACGATCAAAGACACATGTCTCAATAGTGGGTTCCATAGAACCCGTGACGAGGAGCGCAAGGAGCCGTATCAAGGCCCGGCTGGCCCATACGACGTGCATGGCACGCTGAACGATCATGGCAGTACCTGTGCCACAGTAATGCAAAACTTGTTTGTGCAACCAGCTGATGTTGTCTCGGAGAAATGTTCGGAAGATGGGCCATATTCATTCCGATGTGTGTATCAGCCTAGTTTTGTTAAGGCTTCCAAGAACTTCTTGGTTTTTGAGAACTTCTTCTACATAGCGAGTGCCATTGGTGTGAAGCCAGCTGGACAAGAATCTAGTACAGCCACAACATTCCCATTGGTGACATCGCCTGCGAATTTCAAGGCAGCATCAGAGCAAGTATGTGCAAAAACATGGGATGAATTAAATAGCGAATATCCTTTAGATAAATCATGCACGGATTGTAATCAGAAATGGTGTTTTGGGGCAACATATGCATCATCTTTTCTAATTGACGGTATTGGCATCGACGAGAACAAGCCGATCACAATACAAAAAGAAGTAGACGGGTCTGAGATCGAGTGGGCACTAGGTGCAGCTTACAAGGAAGCTTCGGATTTCTTGAAGCGCACCAATCTTCGTCCTACTTAATTCATGGAGAATAAATGATATCGGTGAAGTACTTTTTCTTATAAGCTAGATCATTAATAGTTCATAAACACTCCATTGATTCTTACTTTTTTTTGTTAGTTACTATGCTATTCTATATTCAATTGCTTAAAATTTATTGCGATTAATGTAAGTGGGGCTTCTGAGCCACCATCAACCACATGGGGGTGAATGTTCCTGTAAAGCCACCACGGGCGCATCCCCATCCTCCCTGCTGAAGCATTTCCTGCACTTTGTAAGTGCCTGCGGGCACCAAGTAGATGCCTTCGAAGACCCACAGCAGATTTCTGGTGACGAACTTCCCTAGCTCGGTGAGCTGGAATCGGAAGGTAAAGGGGTTCCAGGAAGGGTGCAGAGGCAGCCACCAGGGATCGCCGCCGAAGCGCTCGTCTAGGGCGACGTCGCGGGACTCAATCACGTTGAAACCCACGGACTCCAGGGCCCGCACACACTCTTGCTGGTAGGCCATGTCAGGCAGACCATCGCCCTCCTCAATTTTCTTCTTGATCAGACGGTGCATCTCATCATTTTTATCGTACTTGGGGGTCAGACACCACTCGTACGTGGCGAAAAAGCGCCCAGGCTTTAATACCTTAAAGATCTGACCGTACACCTCCTCGCGCTTGGGGGCGTGGCACGTGGCTTCAATGGCGTAAACACCATCGAAAGAGTTCTCCTCGAACTTATCAGTGAGCTTCATGAAGTCACACTGCACTGATTCCGCGGTATCTTGAAGACCAGCTCTCGCATTCAGCTGGTTACCTCTGATAACCTGGTATTCATTGAGCGTAACGCCAGTGATATTCGCACGAGTAAAACGGGCAATGTTACGCATAGGTCCACCAACACCACATCCTACATCCAACACTTTATCACCTGCCTTTACACCCAATTGTCCAGCCAAGTAGTACTCGTGTCTAGCAATCGCCTCAGCAAACCCCTCATGAGGCAACTGATATGCGAAATGGAAAGACTGACCCCAACCCCACTCATAAAAAGAGGTAGCCAACTCGTAATAAGAGTTCACAAGGGTTTGGTAATCCATGTTGCGACCATCCAAGCCTTTGGTATTATCATCATGAAGATCGTTGTAGCCGCTGATCATTTTATCAACATTGATGTTGCGTCTCTTCTCCTGGCCAGAGAAGTTGCCAAATAGCTCTGCAGTTTTTCCGATAGGATTGCTAGCTCCGAAGGCCTTATTCACTCCGAAAATAGCAATCAAGGCGCCAGCTCCAAGAAATACGGCTTGAGTTTTCTGGTTGGATTCATTGAATGGCTTCAGTACAGACATTTTCTTAGAGTGTCGAGCTGGAAAGCAAAATGACCTGA
>JACLAB010005997.1_pt1 | contig 19731 bp, 15 predicted proteins | sample 8027921 | NCBI WGS metagenome assembly JACLAB01 (sample SAMN15725117, study PRJNA655200) | protist metagenome | isolation source: fluorescence activated cell sorting (FACS) single amplified genomes of... | place: USA: West Boothbay Harbor, Gulf of Maine | collected 2000-07-19 | reverse complement strand
ATTGCAACGTTTAAAAACGCGTACGTTGGTGATAAGGAAGAAGATGGAAAGATAGAAAAAGAAGGTGATAACAGCGACGACAATACATACGCGAAAGTTAAACCAAAGTACGCGTACGGCGTTTTGAAGCAAGGTTTGGAGCTGTACAAATCGATTCTCATAATAGACTTGCGCCGAACGCTTTCGATCGCGTGGAACGGTATGATTACCATTCCTATTCCGTATTTGGGGTTAATGAGGTGTTTAGACTTGGCTCTTTGCGTTCCCGTTCGAATATTTGAAGGTAAACAAGGCGGAGAGAATTTGAAACGGAGCACCGAACTCATGCTCGGTCGGAAAATTTTGCTTCTCAAGACGTTCTTTTACTTATCTGCAATTGCATCGAGCGTCGTCGGATTAATTATTGGATTATTCGCCCTTCTCGTGCCAAGCTTAGCAACTGTCTTGCTTCCTCCGGTTGGTGCTGATCCCGCATCGCTTGGAGGTGCCGCGCAGGGTTTGGTCACTGGAACCGCGTTCGAGCGCGTCTGGGACGTTGGAACTGTCACCGAGCGGTCGGCAACTATTCTTTTACTTATGATTGCCGTCGTGTTGAGTTTCTTCTTTACTCTTGGATTTCGACAATTAATATACGTGTTCCATCGCGAGGTAGCAAATCGCTGGATCCCACCTCCACCTCCGCCACCTCGAAAGTTGCCGGAGTGGGCGAAGAAACTGAAGAAGAAAGTGCAGTTTTGGAAAAAGGACGATGTGAAGAAAAGCACGTGATAGAAACATACCGCACACTGTAGCGTAATTGTAGTAATATTATTAGATTATTTAGAAATGTATGCGCGCAATAGGAATGTATATTATCAATTGAATTACTGGTACCGTGGTACGACGGCAGTTTTAAAAGAATAACACTCGAAACAAGAACTTGAGAATGTAATACCCGATGAACAACAGAACCATCATGGAGTACTCTGCCATGAATCTCAAGTTGACTCGAAAACCTCTTCGGCGTAAAAGACCGAGAGCGAGATCGATAACACCGAGAACTCCGATTTTTGCAATTGAACAGACCGTTTTAATTACGCACCAATAGTCTTTCTTGTTCGGGCACTCGTTCCACGTTTTGGTGACGAGCGCGAAAATATCTTCCTGGTCCACGGTTTCATTTCGCGTACCGTCAAAGTGTAAAATGGTGTTCAGAAATTGAGAAAGATACACGAGTATCCTCACCAAAGGACCAAACTCTGTCTCACCAATAGGTCGTTGCATCCAATCGCCAACGTATAAATCGCGTGCGCTTTTGATATTCGATTTTTTATTCCATTCGAACGACGAAGCACCGCCATTTTTCGCGACGTTCTTCGCCGATGCCGAAACTTGCGAGGCGGAGTTTTTGAGGAGCGAGACGTCGTCCAACTTTTCCAAGGGAAGCAAGTCAAATGCTGATTTGCGAAATTGTGGCACGAGCTTCTTGAGAATGCTACCCGAGGAGGATTCCTGGACGTCGCGACTGAGACGTACCAAAAGAGCAATCGTTACTTGAGGTAAACCTTCGGGACCTAAATCAAACATGATCAATTTTTGCAGTTGGTACTCGTCGTGTTGATTTTGTTGGCCTCTCATGGGCGTTCTGCCTCCTGGTGTGCCCATCATGCCAAGCTTCTTCCTCGATAGCGGGGAATTGAATAATCCAGCGTTACCCCCTAATCGGCTACTTCTATTTCTAAGAGGAGTGTGTTGTTGCGCTCCCGCGGGGGTTCTAGAACCGCCGAGCTCGTTTTCCGGCTTTAACGCCGGGGGATCCCAATATTCGAGCTGATTTTGAATGATTGGAAACATGTGATCGTACGGAGTCAACGTTTCTTGATTGTTGATGCGATTGGCAGTCGCTTTCAAAGGATCCTCGATGTATTTATTAAAGCCTTCCTCGAGAGCTTTGAGAACGAGAACCAAGTCTGGAGACTGCACGAGATTTTCAAATACTCGCGTTAAAATGAGCGCCGTGCCTTCGGGATCGCTCGGTACGAGCTTGCAACACAGTTCTAGAAAGTGTTTCATCAAGTAATGGTAAAACGGAACGTTCCCTAGAAGATGAGACATGTACTTTGAATCCTGCGGCTTGTGCGAGAAAGGAACGTTTTCTTTGCACCAAGGCATGATGTAAGTGGCCCATAAATTCGTGATCGGTTCGAGCGATTTCGTCGATTCAATCGGCCACAACATGAAAGCTTCGCGTAAAAATCTATACAACGGACGCTTCAAACCCTCTCGTGTGCGCAAAAATGCAGGAGAACTGTATTCTTTTTCTCCCAAATAAGAAACCAAAAGCGTGACGGCGTTGACTAAGTTGTCGTCCGGAGGATTGTACAAATACCTCGACCCGCTAGAGATGTCGCTTTCACTCAACCAAAACTCAATGAGAACGTTTACAATCATTTCACCTTCCGTGACAACATTACTTCCTAGTTTCTCGTTTGCATCGTCCGTTTGTCGAGGCTTGAAGAAATATTCGAGGTGCGAAATGAGCAAGTCTTGATACGGATGGTGGTTCTTTTTCATCGATGCTCCTCCACTACCGTTCAAACCAGCTGGACCACCACCACTGCCGCCGCTCCCGTTTGCACCGTTTCCACCACCAGACCTTATCGTGTGATGCAGCGCAGAATTCTTTATCGATGATAACGTTGAGTTTGGCCATCCTCTCAAAGAGGATGCAGGAGTAAGTACGTCGTGCGTTTGCGCGAGTGTCGGTCTGTGCGAGTGTTGGTGTTGCTGCATGTATTGTTGTTGGTGTGAAAGCGACGACGAGCGGTGTAAGGACGACGAACCTCCCGACCTACTCGTTATGTTTCCAACTCTTTGGACAAAATACGCGTTCCAAAAGAGAAAGTAATGATACAGTCCCAAATGCACTTGAAACCGTCCGTTTTGATCCTGTTTTATTTTCCCCCTATACAACGGGTTGCGATTTAATTCCATCGCCCCTTGTTGCGTTTGCAACATTCTCTGCGTCTTGGACGGCAAGCGCTCCAACGGAAACGCGAATTGGACCAAATTATTCGAATCTGCCGAGAATATCGCCTTCATCAAAGGTCCGTCGGGACTCAAAAACTTCAACAAAAGATGCACCGTTGCTTCGTTTTCTCTCTTTTTCTTCAACAAAGTCGAGGAAGTAGACGTATGAGATGCGTTATTCGTTCCCGCAGTTCCTCCCGGTGTTGTCCCGGACGCACTGCTCGTCGCGGAATAATTCAACGCTTGCAATCGCATGTTGTACACGCTTTGTAACCATCCACTCCCGCTCTCGTCAAAGTTGAATATCTGCCACAGAAGCGTCTGATAACACGTCGAGAAAAACTCTCTCAAATTCTCTCGGTTTTCTTTCAAACATCTCTCCACGGCTTGAATCGACTCGGGCAAATAATACGAAGAAGAAGAAGAGGAGAGAAACTTGTTCAACTCCAAAGGCGTGGACACCTCCTGCGACGAAGGAGCCCCCGAAGATGATGTCTTTGTCTTTTGTCCTCCTTGTCCTCCTGCGGTCGTCGTCGTCGTCGTCGTCGCCGTTCGACCAGAGTCTTTTCGAAGAGCAGCCGAAGATGACATTAATTTATTTTCGAAGCTTTCTGTGTCTGTTTTTGAAGAGTTTTCGAATTTTTCCTTTGATCATTGATGCCTCTCTTTCCTTTCTTTTTGTGGGAAAACTGCTGCGCTCGAAAGAGAGAATTTCAGGTTTTATATCCATCACAAACCACTCTCTCTATATATACGCGATGATGATGAGAGGCAGTAGTAATAGTAGCCAGAGAATGCGAACAACAACGATGTCGTCGATGAAGACGACGACGCGTACGATGACGGAGAACAAACGGCATCATCCTCGCGTCGCCAACGAACGACGAAAAGGAGGACGACGAGAAAAGTCCAATTCCTTTGTGCAACGAGTGAGCATTTTAGACGATGCGGACACAGAGGAAAACGAACAGTTAGACGAACTGGTTTCCAGACGAATCAAGAAATCTCGTTCGACTGGGCGGTTAGACTTGACGGGATTGGACTTGGCGGAATTTCCGATGGAAATATTCGACGTTACGAACGACGACGCGCCTTTGACGGACTTGCAAATATCAAACAACAGGATATACCACATACCGGATGAAATAGGGGATTTGCAACTGCTCGAACGATTAGGATTAGCCGGGAATAGATTGACGAAGCTACCGGAATCCGTAGGAAAATTGAAGAGATTGCAAGGATTATGGGCGCATGGAAACTTATTGAAGAGCTTACCGGAGTCCATATGCAGTTGCCAATCTTTGCGAAACCTCTCCGTCGCCGGGAACCGGATACGAAAGTTACCGGAAAATCTTTCCCAACTCGTCGCTTTGGAAGAACTGAGCGTACCTGGAAATCAACTGCTTGAATTACCAAACCTAGGAAAAATGTTTAATCTTTCCGATATCGATTTGCACGGCAATTGCATCGAAGATCTATCCGCCAACGGGAACGATTTTCAGTTTTTGAAAGCGTTGGAGACTTTCAGTTTACAAGGAAACAGGTTGAAAAGCATTCCTGGGTCGTTGGGTAATTTGGAGCGATTACGAAGCTTGAACCTTGCGGAGAACAGAATTCAACAAGTGCCGGAAGAGTTGAGGAATTTACCAGTTCTCACGTCCGTGTGGTTGTACTCGAACGATTTGCGTTCCCTACCGAAAGAACTTCAAAAATCCCAATCTTTGCGACAGTTGTGGATTGAAAACAACGAAAATTTAGATAAAAGTGAACTCGAAGCGTTTATTCAAAACATGAAAGATGCGAGAATGCTGAAGACTTTAGGAATAGATACAGAGCAAGCTCGAAAAATAGGCGGTGGTTTCGAAAATATGAGCGCAATTACCGTCGCGGAAGTTCCGAATCGAAGCGATAACGCGGGGTATTTTAAACTCGTGAAATGGGATGGTAATAGATCAGCTTTAGATGATTCCAAAAGAGCCCCTGTCTTGATCGTATCATTTGGTAGCGCGCCAGGAGTGCCTAACTGGGGCGGTTTGTTGAAGAAATTGCGGAAAAGAGTTGGGGAAAGCGAAGGAAAGAGCTACGACGTCTTGTACGTCTGCGACGTGGAAAGAAGTTGGTACGCGGGGAACAAAATGACTGGAAACGTTGAAGACGAAGTGAGTAAACGGAGCAAACGATTAGAAGATATATGCTCGAAATATTCGAAAGTTTTATATCTCGGCGACTCGATGGGCGCGACTGCATCTTTAGCGTTCGCCGAGCACGCGACGAGAGTTTTAGCGTTTTGCCCGCAAGTAGATTTATTCGCCGCAAGTATTCGACCATCGAGGAGTGCAAATTGGATGCGACAATATAAGACGCTCTTACTTCAAGGAGCGCTGAAGAGCGAAGCAGATATCACTATTCACACCGGAAGTTGGACACACGACGTCGATCAAGCTTCGATTGTAGTTTATGCTTCAGAAAAACAAGCAGAGGATGCGGCTACAAAAAGAAAGAAAAGAATAAAGACGAAGATGCATCCGGTGAACAATCACAGACTCGCGCTCGTCCTTTCCGACGGCGACGAACTCGTTAATATCGTTAAAGAAGCTTTCGAAACAGAATATGTGAATGCTATCGCCAGCGGTTCCGGCATGGAAAAAAATTCAGCGGCGACTTTAAAGTTATTAGGACTCGCTTAAAGAAGAAGGAGAAGGAGAAGAAGGAAGATTTTATGTATTATTAGATTTGCGCGTTGTACGTAGTAAACTAGAGATTCTATTTCGTTTTGCTATTTATATTGCCTAATGATGTTCCCGAGCGAAACTGGAGCTAAATCTATTGCAGTTTCGTTATCCCTATTGACTAACTCTTTTCTAGCGCCCGAGGCGAGTAATGCTAAGCAGCACTCTTTCTTATTGAACATTGCCGCCAACATTAAAAGGGTGAATCCGTGCCCGTCACGATAATTCGGATCGACTTGTCCGCTACCCATAATAGTTTCTAAAGATGCAACATCGCCAAGTTTGATCGCTTCGCGTGCCTCGAGGCCATCAAAAGTGCGCTGTTGTTGTTGTTGTTGTTGTTGTTGTTGTTGTGATTCCAAAGTAACCGGATTCTCGCTCGATGTTGTTGTTGTCGTTGTTGTCGTTGTTGGTGATGTCAACATTGATGTCATTCCCATTGGACTACTCCCATTTTTATCTTCACTTGTTGGAGTAAACTTTAGTGGACTCGGCGACGCGGCTATGGTCTTGTGAAGCGCCGCGCTCGAAAGGTGAAACTCTTCCAACGATTTTTGTTGCGAACGCGAGCTACTCGTTACTATCGGCGTTTCTTCCTCCCACGAATCGTAGCCATCAAAGCCGTTGCTCTTTCTTCCCTGAGGCGTGGTATCGTAGTTCCCGCTCGCTTTACCGTTGCTTTTATTACCAGTGCTACCATTCTTATCACCCTTCGGTATCGTCCAGTTCGTATCTCCCGCGTTTTCCAATACCTGCAAGGCACCAATGAAGGACGAGACTTCTGGCAAAGCATTCAACGTCCTGTCGTTCATGATTGTGTTCAAAATCTGTTCGAAAGCTGCTCTTCTCTCTTCTAAGTGTTGCGGAGAGACGATTAATACTTTCGGAGGAAACGGAGGTAATCGTGCACCTTTCGTCGAAGAGAAGGCGTGCAACTCTCGAAACTGAGAGAATCTTCGAAAACACGCGAACGGTGAAGATGCTCTTTGACTTTTATACTCTTTTTCCATCGCGCGATATTGTACTTCATCATCACCATCTTCGTTGTTCTCATCCAAAGAGACGATTTCAGTCTTCACGGGATAGAACTGTACGATTTTGTTGTTCACCGACTTTGCCACTGGCTCGGAAACCTTCACCTCAAACAACATCTTTTCTTCTTTTCTTCAAAAGTCAGTTGAGTTTTTTGTGATGTTTTTTTCTTCTGTTCCCACTCTTCAAACAATTTACTCACAACCTTTACTGACTGCCGCACGCATAAAACTCTATCTCGTTCGATGAAACCCGGAAGAAGAAAATGTTGAAAGGAGAAGAACACCACACTCTGAACGCTTTGAGTTACTGCGCGTTCTTCGCGCAGTTCTTTGGGTATTTTATTCTGAGCGGTTTAATTGAAGTGTGGTTCTACAGAAAGCAAAGCCAACAGGAACGCTCGTGGAAGATACAACCTAACGGACGGAACAAATGGCCTGGGATTAAACAAAGTCATAAAAACAACAGCTTCTTTGTACTTTCTATTCCTTTGCTGGATTTCTTCTTCTCGAGCGCAGGAGCAACGACAACAGCATCAACAACGCAGAGGCACTCGAAACACAAGACGTTTGCAACTCTGAATTTAGTCGTTTCAAGTCTCTTCGCTTTGGTGGTTACAGAGCTCACCGTGCGGGGAAAATCGAGCTTGAAAGAATCCACGATTATGAGTACCGATACGAGCGCGTGTGAAATAGGTATCGGCTTGTTCTATGCGCTGCTGTTACAGTCGACGTTGGAATATCCTTGGCACCGATTGATGCACTACAAATATTTTTATACGCGGATGCACAAATACCATCACGAATACAAAAGCCCGGTGGTATACTGCGACTTGTTCATTCACCCTTTGGAGGCTATCGGGTATTATTGTATTTTATATTCGCCGGCGTTTGTGGTGAAAAACTTACCGAAAGAGTCGTTCTTGTTGTACATGGCGATAGTAGGTGTATTCGGCGTTCTCGACCATTCGGGGGTGGATTTTCGCTTTCCTTGGTTTCTCTTCTCCTACGAAGCGAGGTTTCATGACTTGCATCATAAACATTTCAACGTCAACTACGCGTTCCCGTTCCAATGGCCGGACCGAATTTTTGGTACCCTCAAAAAAGTAGAGAAGTGAAAGTCGTACTTAGTCTATTTAGTCGTATAGTTTTTAGTTAGTTCGTTAGATTTGTCTTCTTCTAAAGTGTCACCCTTCTAAAAAACTCTCCTTTTTTTGCTCTTCTTTCTCTCAAGTGGACCTCAACTCTCTCCATATCATTCTTCTTCTGCTTGAAATTAATCTCTCTCTTTAGAGTAGTATCACACACGCCTGGGGACGAAGTGAAGTCACGCGCGCACACAAACAGAGAACGGAAAAGTACTTCAACAAAAAGACTCTCAACAACAACGACACGTTTCTTTCGTTGGTGAAAAGTAAACAACAACGGAGAAAAGAAAGCGAGAGCGAATTGGAGGAGCGTCTGAATTTCAAACGTCTTTCTGTCCCCCCATTCTCTCTCTCTCTCTCTTCTCCCAACAAAATGACGAGCACGACGCCAAACAACAACAACAACAACAACAATAAAAACAACATGGCTTTGCAAATGATGCAAGCGTTTCGAAACACGCCTTCCATGGACTTGAACCATCTCTCGAGAGGCGAAGCCGAGCAATTAAACAGACGGTGTTTAGCGTTGGAGATGGAATGCGAGGAACTTCGTTTGGACGTGGAGGAGTTGTTGGAAGAGAAGAAAGATTGGGAAGAAATGGAAGAGACGCTCGATCGAGAGTGCGCGAAAGCGGACGAGGAGTTCAAAGAGAAGAGAAAAGAGTGGCTGAAAACGAGAGAGGAACTGGAGAGAATGAAGAAGAGTCACGAGCACGAGAGAACGCGGAGGAAAGAGCTGGAAGACGAGGTGCGTTCGTTGGAGTCAAACGACTACGAAGTCACGAAAATGTCGCGAAGAAACGCGCAGTTGGAGAAGAATCTCGAAGAGATTTCGCATCAAGTGGAAGCGTTGGAGAGCGCAAATACCAAAGCAAAGAAAGAGATGAAGAAGTTGGAGAACGAACTCTCGGATTTGGAAGAAGCTTTGGAGGAGAAAACGGCGGAAGCGGAGGCGCTCGAGGCGGAGAAGAAAAAGCTGAAAAAATTGAACGACGAGCAACGACCGGCTTTGGAAACTGCAAAACGTAAGATGAACGACTTTGCGAAAGAACTCGGGTACAAAGAAGAACAAATCGTGAAATTGGAAACGCAGCTGGAAGATAAGAGCAAAGAGTTGAAGCAAGAGGCGTTTTTGCGCAAGGAGCAAACGAACCTGTTGAACGGCGTACAAAAAGACATCCTTGCGAAACAAGACGAAATTCATAAACAGGATGTGCAAATCCAAAAGCTCGAGGCGGATAAACTTCACAAGTTGAAGCAAGCTGGGACAGAGTTCGAGAAAGAGTTAAATCTTCGCGAGGCAGAGGTGGGGAAAAAAGAGAAGTTAGCGGAGAAACTCCAAGCGCGCGTGGACGAAGTGGAGGAAAAGCACAAGAAAGCACTCAGCGATTTCGCCGCGAAAGAACGAGATTTTATCGCGAAAGAGAAGGCGCTGAAAGAGGAATTCGCAAAGAAAGAAAAACAAAGCTCGCAAACCGCGAAAGAACGAGAAAAAGATGTTGGAGAGGCGACGAAGAAGATATCGGCGCGAGAAAAGGAGCTCGAAGCCAAGGAAAAGACGATGGCGAAAGAGCTCGAGAAGAAGAAAGCAGAGTTGGAGAAATTGGTCAAGGAAGACATTGCCAAAAATGAGAAAGAATACGCGCAAAAAGCAAAGACACTGGAGAGCGAGAGCGAAAAGCTCACGGCGAGAGAGAAAGAGCTCGTGACGAAGGAGAAAAACTTGGAAAAGGAGCTTTTGAAGAAGAACGCCGAGTTGGAGAAATCGCTGCACGAGAAAATCGGAAAGAAAGAGAAAGAGACTTCGAACACGGCGAAAACTTTAGAGAAAGAAAGAGAGGAAATGACGAAGAGTTTAGCCGTTCGAGAAAAAGAGCTCGAGTCAAAGTATTTAGCGAAAGAGAAAGAGCTCGAGTCAAAATATTTAGCGAAAGAGAAGTTCGATGCGAAAGAGCTGGCGCGAAAAGAAAAAGAGTTTGCAAAGAAACAGGCGGAGTTAGAACAACGCTTGGAATATGAAGCAGATCAACGTTTGCAGGAAGCAGCGGAGAAGGAGTCTGAGCTTAGCGCGAGGGAGAAAGAGCTCTCGCGAGAGATTGCGGCGAAAGAGAAAGAGCACATGCGTAAGTTGGCCGCTCAAGACAAAGCGAGTTCACAAGCTGCCGCGGAGAAAGAGCGAGAAATTGCAGAAAAAGAAAAGGAAGTCCAAAGAAAGTTGCAGGCGAGAGAGAAGGAAGCCGCTGAAAAAATAGCTGCCAAAGAGAAAGCTGCTGAACAGAAGGAACGTAAACTTCGCGAAAAGGAGGAAGACGCGAAGAAAAAGTTGGAAGAGAAGGAGAAGAAAACGGCAGAAAAATTAGCGGCGCAACATAGAGAAGCGTGTGAAGCCGTCGAGCTCGAAAAGCGCGCGTTGACTGAGAAGGAGAAAGAGCTCGAAAAGGAAAAAGCAAAACTACGAAAGAGTTCCGGACCGGTTTCGCCAACATTTTTCTCATCGCTTTTATCGCCTTCGAGGAAAGCAACACCGCCAACCGCCAAGAAAGAATCAACAACGCCGGCGATTAGTCCAACGACGTCGATGAAGAAGACACCGAAAAATAGGAGCCATGTCGATGCCGTGGACGCCAAGAAAGCCAAGGTGGAAAACAACGCCTCCGCTACCATGGGAGCGGGCTTTTTGCAAAGCGTAAAGAAAGCCACGAGTGCTGGTGTGCTTGGTGTCGGGCAATACGCTCACTCTTGTTTGAAACCGTTGATTGGAGGCTCGCACGAAGAGTTTTCACCGCCGGAAGCCGCCGCTCCGAAGTCGGCTTCGAAGGAAAAAAGTGTAGTAAAAAAGTCCACCGCGGCAAAAGTGGCAAAGAAACCGTTTGAAGAGAACAAGTCGCCGCTGAGTCGAGCGATGAAAAGATTAGAAGATACCAACAGTGCTCCTCTCTCCGAAGTTGAGAAAGAGAAAGATGTTCCTTCGCTCAAGCGTCGCGCATCCATGGAACTTCCTATTCCAACTTCTGCTTTAAAGAAAACGCCTCCTCCTTCTACGGCCACGACACAAAGACGCAAATCGCGGGTCTGGGGAAACGACGACTCGAACGTAGCGGCCGCAAAGGCAGTAGCTCTGGCGACAGCGCAACCGTCGCTAAAGAAAGTTATCGACCCCAGAACAAAAGAAGAAGATGCCCCAGAGCCGAAGAAGCGTGGTCGCAAACCCAAAGCGAAAGCAGTGGAGAAAACGGTCCCGGTCAAGAAAACGACGACAACGAAAAAGCCAAAAGCGGCGGTAGCGGCGAAGAAGGCGACAGCAACGAAAACAACAAAAACAGCAGTAACAACAAAAGTAGCGAAAAAGCCAAAAGCGGCCACGGCAAAGAAGAAGAGCGCGGCGACTCCCGTGAAAGCGACTAGAAAATCTTCCCGCACGCGAAAGTAATTTCGCGCGCAAAAATATAACACACAAATCAACATTTTAAATCTATTCTACATTGTACAACCGATTCCTTTCAATTATCATCTTTTCTTCCATGGAATCTGTTTCTTTCTACCGATGGGATCTGCGCCTAACGCAACTTTTACTGCCTCTGCGAGAGTGTTACACTTGATGATCTCCATGCCTTGTTTTCTTCCAGCTTCTTCGTTAGCTCCAGTAAAGGGCATGAGCACTCGTTTGAAACCCATCGTCGCGGCTTCTGCGATGCGTCTTTCTGCTTGCATAACGGGCCGCAATTCTCCTCCCAAACCAACTTCGCCAAAAAAACACATATCAGACGGCAACGGCCTTTCTAGAAAGGAAGAAGCGATCGCCATGGCTACCGCAACATCGGTCGAGGGATCGTCTAGTTTCAAACCGCCCACGACGTTCACGAAAATATCGTTGCGTTGAACTCTCCTTCCTAAAACAAATTTTGCTAGCACAGCGAGAAGTAGCTGCATGCGCTCAAACTTCAAGCCGACTGCCGTACGCACGGCCGGCGCAACCATGCCACCACCCGAGTTATTGCCCTCTTCATCGTCGTAAGTCGACGATCTATCGTTACATAACGCTTGAACTTCCAGCATGAATGGTCGAGATCCTTGTAAAGTAACAGTCGGGGCCGCGCTAACATCGTCAGAAATAATACGTTCACCCAAGAAGAGAGCGGATGGCGACGGCACCGGGACCAAACCTTGATCGGCCATTTGGAAGACGCCAACTTCGTCTGTGCTACCGTACCTATTCTTATGCCCGCGCAAAATACGCACGGCTCTGTCGGCGTCACCTTCTAAGTACAGAACTACATCTACGATGTGTTCGAGAACTCTAGGACCGGCGATATCTCCGGATTTGGTCACGTGACCAACTATGAACACGGGCATGCCAGACGTTTTCGCGGCGTGTAGCAACGCCGTCGCGCACTCCCTAACTTGGCTCACCGATCCAGGAGACCCGGTAGCATCTTCTAAAAATACAGTCTGAATTGAATCGACGACTAACGCCGACGGTTCTAATCGGTTCACGGCATCTAAGATATTTTCTAAACGCGTCGCGGAATATAAATACACGCCGTCCTGATTAATCTCCATGCGTTCAGCTCTCGACGCGACTTGTTCAACGGATTCTTCGCCGCTCGCGTACAAAACGCCACCTCCAGAGAACAGAGCTTCCACTTCCTCCATGGATTCCTCTCCCGCTTCGGATTCCTCGCTCGTCTTCGTCGCTTTCTTTACTTTTTTCGCCGTCTCGGTCGCTTCTTTTCCGAGAAGTCCCGCCAACTGCAATAAAATTGTACTCTTCCCGACGCCTGGGTCACCGCCGACTAATACTAAACCACCTGGCACGACGCCGCCACCTAAAACGCGTTCAATTTCCGAACCCAACGTCCCCGGCAAAGGTACTCGACGCATATTCTTCGAGTTTTTCGATTCCGGTTTCAATACTTCCTTCAACGCGCGCGGCGCGTTCGAGTCCGAAACCCACCCACCATTAACCGTGCTTTTCCTGTTACTATTTCTTTTGAAAATCAAAGACGAGGACGATTTCAGTTCCCTGTCGGTGTTGTTCGATTGCGCGCGTTGCGCCGCCGCCGCGCCAGCTCCGCCTCCAGATTTTCCTTTATTCGACCCCCCGTTCGCGTTTGAAATCGGTTCTCGAAAGACTTTCATGGAGTCCCACGCTTTACACCCGGGGCACTGGCCGTACCACTGCGAGTAATCTTCGCCGCAATCTTGGCACAAATATCGTTGTTTCGTCTTCCCCGCGGACGAGGAGGATCCCCCTCCTATCGCGGCTGTTGTCGATGTCGAGACGTGATTTTTGTTTCCCAAACGAATGTGTTTTGTGCGTTGCGGCATTCGAATCATTCTGTTGCAGAACAAACTTCCGCTCGTCCGCCCTTTGAGGAGGAACGACGACGATAAAAAAGAAGAAGAAGACAAAGAAGAAGAAGTGGATATCATCATCGCTTTTCTGTTGTTATAATTATTAGTAGTGTTTCTACTGCTTCTGCCGATGATACATCTGCGCAACAGGAAGGTGCTTTGATGCGCGACTGCTCTAAACGCCATTTTTGTGAACAAACTTTTGGCGGGAAGTGTTTTAAAAATACTTATTTCAAAACATACAAAATTTCGATACTCGTTCTCATCTAACCACCACCACCACTACTACTACCTTCGTCCAACTCTTTCTTCTTCTTTGTCTTCTTCTTTTTCTGTGATTACCATCCGTACGAGTGCGGCCATCTGTTCGAGGGTCTTTTCTTTGTCTTTTGATCGGACATTAAAACCTTCGGGAACTTGAACATAGTTCTCGCGCGTTCCTTCTCTTCCTTGGCGTATTTACTTTTGAACGCGTCAATCATCCACTCGACTTCCTCGATTTCCTCGTGGTTCGGATCGATCGATTTTGCGGTTTGTAAATCTTTCTTTGCCTCGGTAAAATTCGCTCTGTACACGTGCGCTCGAGCTCTTCTCGTGTACAGCTTGAAATTTCCCGGCGGTTCCGGCCAAACCTCTTCGGCTTTATTTAAACGCTCGATCGCTTCTCCGTAATCCTTCATCCCGATGCACGCCGACGCGATGTTCATTAAACAAAGCGACTTGTTTTGCTCGATTTCAAATTGGCCCATTTGCCTGTCCGCGGCTTTGATGAGATTCATAATCGACAAAGCTTGTTCGTACTTCTCCTTCGCCTCTTCAAAATTTTTCTTCGCGTACTGCAAGTTACCTTCGTGTCGTAACGTGCACTGTTCGTTCAAAGCGCCGACTAAATCTTTCGATTCAACGTTGACTTTCCGATTGACTTTCTTATCGAACTGCGCGTGCCCTTCCGCGTTTGGGTTTTTCAAGTACTCGATCATGCGATATTGCAACTCCTCTTCGTCGACGTAGCCGTTATCGACGAGATCTTTCGCATGTTGAAGCATTTCAATCACGCGAGGATTTTTCGCCCACTTCCCGAAATCACCTTGTTCGTCGTTACAAAACGTCTGGATAATTCTCCTCAAGAACTTGTGTTCCATAAAAGGCGCTATGTTTTGTTGCGCCTCGTAATCAGATTCCAGCACTTTTTCTCGAAATCCACACGCCTCGATGCGATGTCCGACTCTTTCCGCTCTCCTGACTTCTTTCCTCTGATGTTCCTGAACTTTCTCTTTGTTTTCCGGTTTCATGCAAAACTGTTTGAACTGTTCCGCGAACGCGTCTTGGACGCCTCCCATGCCTCCACCCATGCTCCCTCCTCCTCCTCCGCCACCTTCCCCGGGGTTGCCCATGATGTCCATTATTATTATATGATTTTATTACTAAAGCGGTTAATAAAAACGAAGCGTTACTGACTGACGAAAAAGACGAAAAAAAAGCGCGCGAACACAAAAAAAAGAAGGAAAATTTTAGGCTTTAGAATTCAGAAGAACAAAAAACTCGTGTAATAAGTGTCATCACTCTCATCATCTCGCCTCGTCATATCTTTCAACTTCTCCCAAACACGAAGACAGACACGACGTGCATTTGGTGTAAAGAATAATAAACAAGAAGAAGAGAGAATAATAATAATAATAATAATGTTTGCTGCACTCGGTACGAATAATACGTTGGGAACAACTGTCGTCTCCTCCTCGTCTGCCTCCTCTTCCAACATCAAGAGAAGAAGAAGCAACGTGAAATGCGCAGCTTCGTCGTCAGAGCGTCGTCATCGATCGGATAAAGTACAAAACAATTTCAATGAAAAGAAACAACAGACGAGAAGAGAGGTGATGAAATTCGCCGCGCTCGCGCCGGCGTTGTTTTCTGCCTTACCGGCCATGGCTATTTTACAAGGGAACGACGAGGAAGACGAAGCGTTCTTGGCCAAGGCGAAAGCGAACAGAAACGCGAAATTACAGGACGAGAGAAGCAAGCAGGCGAAATACGCGGGCGAGAAACTCGGTCGATCGACCGGCGACGTCGCGGCGTTGCAACTCGCGGTTTATAAAATCTCAAAGGCGGGTAGTTTAATCGATCAAGACTCGATTTATGGCGCTGGAGCGGAGTTGGAGTCTGGGAATTGGGAGAAAGAGTTGGCCAAGTCTGAGTTTGGAACGGATGCGTTGACCTCGACGGTGGGAGCGTTGAAAAAAGCGTGCGCATCGGGCGATGCGAACGGGGCGAAGAAAGCGTACGTCTCTACCGCGAGCGCTTTGAAGGAAGCTGCAAACGCAGCAGGAGTCGCGGCCCAGTTAAAGAAACTTTAATAAGAGAGAAGAGGAATAAAAAAATATAAATTAAGTGCTCAGTTGTAATCACGTCGTATAAAAATCGTATATTTATCATCGCGCGTCGTTAAAACGGTTCGGATTCGAAGAACTCGTTCGCCTCCTTCGCTTTCACGAACTTCACGAGAGAGGAATATTTACCCATCAAAGGCTTAATGATCCCCCAAACCGGTTTAAACACGAACGGCGCTTCCACCAACAACACTTGCGAAATACGTTTCGGATAGTAATCGAATATGCACGAGATGAAAAACTTTGTAAAGTCGATGTCGGCGTTCTTCATGGAAAATCCTCTCAAATCGTACACGCACATCACCGTTTCTTGCTCGAAACCTTCGTTTTTCAGCTCCTCCAACCCTTCGTCCAACAGTTTTACGCACAATTTCTGCGTATCTTCCAACACTCTCGTCGCGACTTCGTGCTTTATCAACGTCACCAACACCACCGGTCTCCCCAACACGTCTCTCTCTTTCATCAACACCGCTTTCCCCGTTTTCCCTTCCTCAATCACCGACGGTGCGTTTAAACTTTCCTTGGAGAAGTTCTCCTCTCTCCAGGTTTGGTATTTCACTATTTTTTTCAGCGCCGCTTCGCCGTCCAACTTTCGGTCTCGAACGAACCAGTCCACGATATCGTTCTCGACGCCAGAGATTTCCTCCGAGTGATTCGCTCTCAACTGTTCTCTCACTTTAATCACTTCTTCTTTCTCGAATTCGGCTAAAACTAACCCAGATTCTTTGGCTTTCTCTATGGATTCGCTGGACGCAGCGGCGTGAATAATTTGTTGTTGGTGTCGTCGTCGTCTTTGTAATGTTGTTGTTGTTGTTGTTGTTCTCGAGGAGGAAGAGGAGGAAGAGGAGGAGGTAAATCCTCGTCGGGACGAGATACTTCCTCCCATCGTCATCACGGATGACGAAGAGGACGATGTCATCATTGCAGCCATTCTTTACCAATTATAATTATACTATTTTAAAAGCACTAATAATAAAACACCCAAGTTTCCTTCTGTTTTCAACGCGCGCCGTAATCGTCGTCGTCGAGTGGAGAGAGAGAGAGAGAGAGAGTTTACTTTGGAAAATGCGTTTTCGATTTGAAGAAGAATATTTATACACGAGAAATAAAGATATCTTGAGGAGGAGGAGAACAGGAGATATCAGATTTGGTTTTATTTAACACAGAAGACGACGAGACAAATTTTTAACTCACAGACAACTTCTTGGTCTGTCAACTGTTCAACCATCGATCGACTTCGGCGTCTTCATCATCATCATCATCATCATCATCATCCTCTTTTCCTTTTTCAGCGTTATTATTATTGTTAACAACAGTATCATCATCATCATCATCTTCTTCTTCTTGATCGTCGTAAAAACTATCGTCGCTTACCACGCTACTGCTCGCGCTCTCTCGGCAAAAGCTATCCTCGTCTTCGGCGTCGACGCTATTCGTGACGAACGAGAAATCGAGCTTCGGGACTGGATATCCCGGCGACATGACTCTGGGCGTTAACGTTCGTCCCCAACTGATTTCTTCGACCGGGAGACCGTAAAATTGGGAGGTTTTTGGTAATGGTGTCCATTGATTGTCTTCTTCATCATCATCTTCTTCTTCGCTTTCGTTTTTATCTTCGGACGCCGAGGAAGCAGACGAAGCAGCGGCTTCGCGAAACCTCGCCGCTATTTCTTTCAACTCGTTCGGTTTGATTTCATTTCGAAACACACGAGAAATTATCTTACCGAGCTGCGTAACGTCAGCTCGTAGCTCTGCGATTGTTTTCATCGCGTTCGCGTTCTCTCTTTTTGCGTTTGATCTCTCTAACTTTTCTATTCGTAGAGAGTCTTCGAGCGTTCGTATTTTCGTCGGGGTATTCTCCGCGCATACCAGGCACTTTACATCCTTTTCATCCTCGGCATTAGTATTATCGTTAAATATAACGTCGCGTATGAGTTCCAGACGCCCTCGAAAGAGGTTAGATTTTTGAACGACGTCGTCGAATGCCTCTTTGCACAGCGTTCGTTTCCGTCCCGGCGACGCTTTCGTTTCTTCGATTTTTTTCTTCAACTGTTTTTCCAACTCGAGCTCGCTCGTCCCTATCGTTTCCTGTCGTTGTTTTTCTGTACCATTTTGACGCCCAAAAACAGTCGACGTTGTCATTGTTGTCGTCCTCGTCATCTTTCTCCCGCCGGCGGCGGTTGAAGTTGAAGTCACCAGAAGAGAAGAAGAAGGTGTCTTCGTCCTCGCCGGTCCTCCTCGAACGAGTACGCTTTGGTCGCCGCGTTTTCGTCCTTGCGCCGCCGTCGCGGTTGGCGGATACTTCGCCAACACCGGCGGTTCTCTCGGCTTGAGCCTAGGGGCTATCGGTGGTGCCGTTCCTCTGCCGTTTGTACTCCTTTGCTTCGTTGTTGTTACTTCTCGCTTGGTTTGAGACGGTGGTGGTGGTGGTAGTCTCGCTCCGCCGCAGAAACGGGACACAAGGTGTTGTTTTGGTGGGCCGAGACTGTCGTTTTTTTTCTGTCGAGGAGGCACTCCTATCGTCGATTGCGCGCGTTGCGGAGGTTGAAGCTGATGTCGTGTCTTCGTCGTCGTCGTCGTTTTATTATTACTCGTAGTATTGTTGTTGTTGTTCGTCGACATGAGCGCGCGCATCGCGCGTTCTCTCGACCCGCGCGTTTGGTTTTCGTGCAAGGAAAGACTCGTTTTTGACCGACCCGGAGGCGTTTTAGGAGGAAGAGTATTCAGCTGACTTTTTCTTTTCTCAAAAGTCTTTGGCTTTATCGTCGTCGCGCGCGATGCCGGACGCCGATGATACGGTGGTGGTGGTATTCGATGTTCTCCTCCTTTTCCTCCTCCTCGTTCTTTTCGCGCGTTCGTGTTGGTCGAAGAAGAGGAAGGAGAAGAAGAGGAAGACGAAGACGGTGGTCGTCCCCACATGTGAGTGATATTATTTTTGTACGAAAAATGAAGGAATTTTTTTTGTCTTTCTTGTTGTTGATTTCACTCACCAGAGGAGAGATGAAAAAAATTCGAGTCTTCACACACGCAACAAAACTCTTCTTCGTACCTGTAAAACCTGTAACGCGATGTCAACAACAACAACAACAGCGACCGCATCGTCGTTCTGTTCGACTTCCTCCTCTTTCGCGTCGTCGTCGTCGTCGTCGTCGTCGAAAAGTCTACAAAAAATCTCCTCCGTACCGAAGAAGAGAGGGAGCGTTTTGAGTAAGATTAGTACTACGACGAGAGCCGAATCGTCGTCGTCGTCGTCATCATCATCTTCATCTTCTTCTTCTTCGAACAACAACAACGAGTTTTTGAAAGCGCAAGGATTAGATGCTGGTAACGATGCGAAAGAGGCCTTCTCTAAATTCGCTCAAGAAGGAGGGTTCCCGGTTTGGTTGCCGGAAGTTGTCAACGGACGAGTCTGTATGGTTGGACTCAGCGTTGGCGCCACGGTGGAAGTCACCGAGCACGTGTCGTTGCTCGAACAAGTCCCGCATAGTTTAGTTCAATTGGCTCTACTCGGGGGTTCTATCATATATGCGTCTACAAAACCGTTCGAGTTTAATCCTCAAAACGGATACAACGCAAACCCGCAAAGCTTAGAAGGGATTAGAGATACGCCCGGGATGCTCGTCGTCGAAAAGTGCAATTTTACGCCCAAGGTTGAAATGGCGCACGGTAGAATCGCGATGACTGCGTTTACGTTACTTTGCTTGATTGAATTAATCTCTGGGAAACCGTTTTTTGGTTAATGCGAGTGTACCTGTACGACATTTACGTGCTACTAGTATTACACATGTTAAAAGCTAAAACTCGATACTTGCGCGTAACGCAATCGACAAGCCACGCTCGCTAAGTTATTCTTCTTCTTCGTCGTCCTCTCGCTCTCTCTTCTTTCCACCAGAAGAAAGAAGACTACCGTACACTCCAGACGGAACGGACGTTTTTGGTTCATCATCATCACCTTCCTCTTCTTCATCATCAAAACCTAAATCAATCTCTTCTGGATTCTTTGGAACGTCGTCCCGATCACCGCCAACCACATGCGATTTCACGAATCCAGCAATCGGAGCCGCGTTTCTATTCT
>JACLAB010007041.1_pt1 | contig 19732 bp, 12 predicted proteins | sample 8027921 | NCBI WGS metagenome assembly JACLAB01 (sample SAMN15725117, study PRJNA655200) | protist metagenome | isolation source: fluorescence activated cell sorting (FACS) single amplified genomes of... | place: USA: West Boothbay Harbor, Gulf of Maine | collected 2000-07-19 | reverse complement strand
CGCGCGGTCGGTAAGTCTCGATTGCTGAAAAAAATTCGAAAAGACTTTGTAAAGTTCGACCGCGACAGATCGGGAACGATCGACCGCGAGGAGCTGTGCGCAGTCGTCGGTATCGACCGTCGGAGCCTTTGGACGCGAAAGCTGCTGGACTTTTTCGACACGGATGGTGACAACCAAGTGTCCTTTGAAGAGTTCACTAGCACGCTCGGGATACTCGGCGCGCGTTTAGACAAGTACGCGAGTGAACACAAGCGAGGAGACAGAATCCCGAAAGAGGTGTTTTTCATATTCGCTCTGTTGGATCTCGATGGCGATGGTGAGTTGAACCGCGGGGAGTTCGCGCCGGTGCTTTGGGAGTGGCAGCGAACGAAGGAGCGCCAGTTTGGAAAATTGAAACGCCTACCGGTGGTGAATTTTTCGGAGATGGACGCATCCTTAGAGGTGACGGCAACGGAGAGATACATTGCTCAACAACGTGCGGATCGCAGAGAGTTCCTTCGTCCTGTGCGCGCGCGTGTCAGGAGTGCCATTCTTTACATTTCTCGTCAGTGTCCGACAAAGTTGAAGATTGAGGACGCCGCGAAAATTTACCACGAGTACCCAGAACTCTTCGAGGTTGCCGTTTTCATGAACAAGAAGCTCCGCAAGACTATTCCACGATGCCTGAAGCTCATTCGCGAGCTGCACGACGGGATAGATGACGTTGAAAACCTCCAGAAGCAAGTAATCGAGCTCTTGGTGCACACTCGCCTCGCGCGAGAGCAGGCAAAGGGCAAATGGCACTGGGCGAAGAAACTTCACCGTAACGATAGCAAAGAAGATAGTCATCGTCTAGACGAGCAAACGATAGCAGAGATTACGCAGATCAGTAGACTGCTGCGCGGGGAAAAAATAGTGAAACCAAGTTCGGAAGAAGAGCATGAATTCTTGGGCTCCTTCTCGGTTCGGAGGGATGGCAGCTTTAGACGTATGGAATCGAGACGCCTACGAGGTCCGCGGGCGACCGGTCGCGGTAACAATTCTCAGGAGACGTTTAGAATGCGAACCCGTCAATTGACGTCTCAACCACCTCACGACGCCGCCGTAGTTCTCGCCGAACTCGGCGTCACGGCGCAAAAGGAAGTCATTCGGCGTCTCGATCAAGATGTCGCTGCGACCATCATCGCGGAGATGGGACAGCTTCAACAAGACATTTTATTGAGTCATTTCAAACTTCTAGAGCCTTTGGTGAGGAAGATCAAGCGAGAACGGCACAGTGCAATCACCGAGTCGACGCCACCTAGCGGCACATAGCTTTGTAACACCAGCGCGCGCGCGCACCGCCCGAACATCACGACGCGTCAAACCACCACGATCGACATGGCGCACCTCGCCGCTGGTAACGCCTTGTTTGGTGAGTTAAAGTCCTCCCAGCCATTCTTTTTAATGGCCGGACCGAACGTCATTCAATCCGAAGAGCACATCTTCGCCATGTGTCGAGAGCTGAAGCGCGTCACCGACGAGCTCGACGTCCCGTTCATCTTCAAGTCGAGCTTCGACAAGGCAAACAGAACGAGCATCACTTCGTTCCGTGGCCCGGGAATCGACGAAGGTTTACGAATTCTGCAGGCGGTGAAGACGACGTTCAACGTACCGATCGTGACGGACATTCACACCGAGGCGCAGGCAGAACCGGTGAGCGCGGTGGCGGATGTGATGCAGATTCCGGCGTTTTTGTGTCGACAAACGGATTTATTGCTCGCGGCCGGGAAGACCGGTCGAGTGATTAACATTAAGAAGGGGCAATTCTGTGCGCCGAGCGTGATGAGAAATTCGGCGAAGAAGGTGTTCTCAACCGGAAACGAGAACGTGTTACTGTGCGAGCGTGGGAGCACTTTTGGGTACTCCGATTTAGTGGTGGACATGAGAAATATTCCGTTGATGCGCGACGCGGGTTGCCCGATCGTTGCCGACGTTACGCACTCGCTCCAACAACCAGCGGGGCTGGCGGGCGCGGATGGCGCGGTGGCTTCGGGCGGCTCGCGCGAGCTCATCCCAACCATCGCTCGATCGTGCGTCGCGGCTGGTGTCGATGGACTTTTCATGGAGGTTCACAATGATCCGAACTCATCCCCTGTGGACGGCCCTACGCAGTGGCCTCTTCGTCACTTCCCTGAACTCTTGGCAGAGCTCAAAGCTATCGCGCTCGCCACAAAGGCGAGAACGGGAAACAACGCACAACTAGACCTGACGCCGATGAACATTCTGTGATATTATTAGCACGTTATATCCCGCTCTTTGACGTAATTCGAAGTGTTCGACATAGCCAGCGAGGCGCGGTATTCGCGTGATTGAAACATCGGAACAACAACGCCGCCATGTGTCGCTGCCATGTGTCCATGTGTCATGTGTCACTTCCCGACTCGCACATGCGCTTCTTCACGCTGCAAGTTATTCTCGCCCTCGTATCTTCGTGCGTACTCGCCGATCACGACGCGAATTGGTTTCGAACCACTGAGGCAGGACGACACGGCGCTCTGGAAGTCGGTTCTCCTATACAAGCGACGACGTGTTTACCCAAGGATGCTTTCGTTCGCGTGAATGGAAACAAATTTGAACTCGGTGGCAAAGAATTCATCTTTGCCGGATGGAACCAGTGGGAGATGATGGAGGCGGCAACTGGAGCCGGACCGCCGGCGCGCCACTTGCCACTTCCAGGAAGAGAACACATACAGCGTTTGCTCAACGAGGGCGTCGCGGAAGGTCTGAAAGTCGTTCGCGTTTGGGCGCACACAATTTCGAAAGGAAATGAGGTTCAGAGTCGTCCAGGCGTCTGGGATGAAGATTCTTTGCGTGGGCTCGACTTTTTCCTCAATGAAGCCAGAAAGCGAGACGTCAAGGTCTGCCTCGTGTTGGCGGACAACTGGTATCCCGTGGGTGGCGTCGACCAGTACGTCGCCTGGAGTCAAACGGCGGATAAACACCAAGATTTCTTCACCGATGCGAATTCGAAACGCATCTTCAAAGACATGATCAGAACCATCACCACTCGGCGGAATACAATTAATGGTGTAGTATACGGAGACGACGCTACGATCATGTCTTACAATCTTGTGAACGAAGCGAGGTGCCAAAACTGCCCCGCGAGCACTATCGGGAAATGGATCGATGAAATGGCGACTTATTTGAAATCATTCGCACCGAATCAGCTCGTTGGTCTCGGATACGAGGGATTTTTTCATTCCGACGACCCGGAGGAGAGGCGGGCGACAAATCCAGGCGAAGGCAGCGACTGGGCTTCGCGTGAAGGTCAATCATGGGCTCGACACTCGCGGATGGATTCCATCGATTACGTCAGTATTCACGTCTGGCCTGACAACTGGATGCCAAAATCTGTTGAGTTCCAGCAAAAGTTCATCGAATCGCGCATCAGCATCGCGGAACGCATCGGAAAACCGTTCGTACTGGAAGAGTTCGGCAAACAAGTCGATCGAAATGAAGGCGCAACAGGATTTGCAGAGCGCGACAAGTACTTTGCCGCTGCGTTCAACCTTGCGGAGAGCGCTGCGCGAGACGGTAAGCTCTCTGGTACAATGTTTTGGCACTGGTATGACCGAGGCGTCGGGCTCACATCCTCGTATGGCATTCACAGCGACGAGACAACTTTTGATCTCGTGCGGCGACACGCGAAGCGAATGAACGCCATCACGGGCACAAAAAAATTCTGTTCATCCGCGTGAGCGCTTTCGAAAGAAAGAATCAGAATCATTCGTGTTACACAACCTACAACTCAACAACTCGAAACATTCGTGTTACACAACCTACAACTCAACAACTCGAAAACTCAACAACTCGACCTACTCGACAAATTTTCAATTCACCGCGACGCATTGCCACGCGAAATTTTCTCGCAATACGTCCCGCGACGACTCGCCGCTCGCGTCCTTCATGTACTCGGCTCGATCAAATCCCAACTCTCGCACCTCGCTCGAGCACGAGGCGTTTTTCTCCGCCTCCCACTCCCACACCACGTTCTCGAACGCACTCAGGCTCGCCCGCATCGCGTCCTCATCGCTCTCCGCCTCTCGCAAGCTGTACGACGTCACCACGAGCGGCGTCCTCTCTCGCACCACCACTCGTTCGATGGTCGGATGCCAATCGCTCGGATCGTACCCCCACACCCCCGCGTTAAACGCGAACGCCACGTCCGCCGCTCTCTCCCTCGCTTCCTCGTGATACAATCCCGCTCGATACTCCACCACGAGCGCCGCCTCGTCCCTCGCCCCGCGTCCCGCGTCGTACTCCCTCCCCAGCTCGTACGCCTCGTCCACGCGCACGTTCGGTCCACAGCACAGCACTCGAACCACGTCCACGCCGCACGTCCTCGCGCGCCGTCGCACGCCCTCGAACATCCTCGCCGTCTGCGCCGGCGACGTCCCCTCGGCGCGGTCCGCGCCCAAGATGACGACGTCCGCGACGACGCCGTCGCGCGTCGTCGCGCCGTCCGCGCGCGTCGCGCTGCCCGCCGCGACGGTCGCGAACGTTCGCAGGCGCGCGCACGCGTCGAGCATCGTGCGCGCGCGAGACGACGCGCCGGCGTCCATCGCGGACGTCGTCGCGCAGTGCGGGACGCCGCCGTCCGACGTGGCGATCGATCGCTCGATCGATCGATCGACGAGACGACAGACGCGGTCGCGCGACGCGACGGACGCCGAAGCGCGCGGCGACGCCTCGAGCGCGAACGCGCGAGGACGCGCGCGCGCGCGCGCGGCGAGCGCGCGGCGAGGACGCGGCGTCCGACGCGCGCGCGTCCGACGACGAATTCTCGAACCTCGAACGCGCCGGAGGTTTTCGAGCGCGACGCGCGACGAGAGGGACGCGCGCGAGGATGAACGCGGAGAAGAGGGCGGAGATTTATACCTATGAGGCGCCGTGGATGATCTACGCGTGTAATTGGAGCGTGCGTGACGAGCGAGGCGACGGATTGGGGATGCGGGCGGCGGAGAATTGCCGGGGGCGACGACGGCACGAGACGCGAGGTCGTAGGATCGGGGACGCGCGCGAACGCTCGATCGGAGATTAAAAATGGAGACGCGCGCGTGAAGACGCGAACGGCGTGGACTGACGACGTCGATGACGCTCGATTTGAACGCGACAGGTTCGACAAGATAAACGCTTCCGCCTCGCCTTGGGTTCGTTCGTGGAGGAATATAGTAACAAGGTTGAGATCATCACCTTGGACGAGGAAACCGGGGATTTTCCGAAGGAGGCGCAGTGTTCGTTCACGCATCCGTACCCTTGCACGAAAATTTTGTTCATTCCGGACAAGGAGTGCACGAAGGAGGATTTGTTAGCGACGACGGGGGACTACTTGCGAATCTGGCAAGTGCAGGATGATAACACGGTGCAGATGAAATCTTTACTGAATAATAACAAGAGCAGCGAGTTTTGCGCACCGCTGACGAGCTTTGATTGGAACGAGACCAAGCTTCAGCGAGTGGGGACGTCGTCGATCGACACGACGTGTACGATTTGGGACATCGAGCGCGAGTGCGTGGACACGCAGCTCATCGCGCATGATAAGGAGGTGTACGACATCGCGTGGGGTGGTCCAGAGGTTTTCGCTAGCGTAAGTGCGGATGGAAGTGTGCGAGTTTTTGACCTGAGAGACAAGGATCACAGTACGATCATTTACGAGAGTCAAACTCCAGACACGCCACTGCTGCGTTTGGGATGGAACAAGCAGGATCCGAGATACATGGCCACCATTTGCATGGATAGTCCGGTGATCATTCTCGACATTCGCTTCCCGACGTTGCCGGTCGCGGAACTTCAGAGTCACAGAGCGAGCGTGAATACGTTAGCGTGGGCGCCACACAGCTCAAGCCACATGTGCACGGCGGGCGATGACAGTCAGGCGTTGATTTGGGATTTATCGTCCATGAATCAACCACCCGAAGGCGGTCTCGACCCCATTCTCGCCTACTCCGCTGGTGCAGAAATCAATCAGTTACAGTGGAGCGCGTCGCAACCGGATTGGATCTCGATAGCTTTCCGAAACAGCCTCCAGATCCTCCGAGTTTAGTCAACGCGTTGTGAGGTCTGCGCCGACGCCACTGTATATTACCCGCTTTCCGAATACGCGACACACGACACACGCGCACGTAGACGATACGTAGATAATAACGCACGGTATGTTTTTTAATTTTACACAGCCGCAGTTCTGAACGGGAACGACGACAAAAGCGCGCGCCAACCGCACTCGTCGACGCGACACTCACCATGAGCGCCGAGACGTCCCAGTCCGAACTGCCCTCTCGCGCGAACGAGTCAACCGCGCCCGAGTCACGGCTAACGTGTGACCACGTGTGTTGTTCTACGTCGAATAATGTCGCCAGCGCGCTGTTCAACGCCGTCGTTCGAGCGGTTGTGTTTCAATCGAGCGTTTTGTCGTCCACTTCATCCAAACTCAAAAGTGCGACGGAATACGCGAAAGAACTCGAAGAAGCGCTCGTGAGAGGCGCACAAGGGAGCAATAGAATACTTGTCGACCTGTCGAACGCGATCAACGCGTGGACGGCGGGTAAGAAAGGGCTGATGAGTGGTGTGTTTTCCTCTACGGAGGACGGCATAGCGGCGACGACAACACTCCTGCTTGACCATGATGACGCGTGGCCCGAGGCGGAGCGTCATAAGCTAGCTATTAGGTTGGTAAGAGATTATTACGACACGGACTTTCAGGCGCATTGTCGAGAGTCTTGTGCGGATGAGGATGCGTTGTTTGAGCACAAGATGAGCTGTAAATTTCTTCCAGTTTCATGTCCGAACGAAGGATGCCCCGCGAGTTTTAGCAAGCATTCTCAAGAAAAACACGATAGACGATGCTCTTACAAGCTCGTCGACTGCAGACTGGAGTGTGGGCGGCAAATCGCTCGAGGGGAGATGGAAGCCCACACGGCGGGCGACTGCGCCATGCGAGAAGTGGAATGCCCTTACGCTGAGTTGGGATGCCAGCATCCCGTCAGGCTAGGGAAAATGTCGGTTCATCTGTTTGAGAATGCTGAAAATCATTTGCGCATGCTTTATGCCGCCGAGACCAAGGTGTCGACGCGTGTGAGCGCGCTCGAGAGGTGGGCGCAAGCCGTCGTCGATGATGACGAGCACAGGCGCGAAGGCCTTCGCGCGATCGACACCGCCCTTCTCACCCTCGAAACCAAGCATGTAGAACTCGACAAATCCCACGTGGGGTCTAAATCCCACATCACCAAGCTGGAATCGCGCGTCAAGGACCTCGAAGCAACGGTAAAGAAGCAATCTGCCGAGCTTGCTTCGTTTCGCAGAACCGTCGACGGCTTACGGCAATCGTTCGCACAAATCGCCAAGCAATAGCCCCGCGCGCCGCGCATCACGTGAAAATCCAGAAAACTATGTCGCAAACTATGTTTAATAACATTTCGTGCCCGCTGATTTCCATCATCCCGATCGCACGCTTCGAAACCATCGATGGAAATTGAAATCTGGCACCGCAGTTCTGAAAAAAGAGCCTCACCGGCGAAGTTGCCACATCACAGCGCATCACATCGCGCCTCGCGCGTCTTCGCGCGCGCGTGCGGCCTCAAACCGAGATCGAGACGTAAGGCGCGTCTCGAGCCGCGCGTGATGTCCACCGTGGTCATCATCACCGGTTTCACGGATGAGCAAACGGTGCGTCGAGATTTGAATCCGAGAAGACAGCCGACGATCATCGCGACGACGACGACCTCGAGAGACTGACGGTGCGCGCGAACGACGGATGCGGTGACGTAGGATGAGATCATGCAGCTGGCGGTGGCGCTGGACGTGACGATCGATCGTGGATATCGTCCGGGGTCGCACTTCGACGTGTGTCTGGCCGCCGCGACGACGACGCTCAAGTACGACGTGGCGAGACAGCTGAGGAAACCGGTCGTCACGGTGGGTTGGTTGCGAGCGAGCGCGCAAGGAAAAAAGTTGGTAGCGCTAGATCGTTTCATGGTGCCGCCGTTCTTGGGATGCGTCGTGTCGATCACGGGGTTTATGGACCTAACGCATCGAGAGCGATTGAAGATGGAGGTGCAGCAGAACGGCGGAACGTTTTCACCAGATTTAGTCCAGGGAAAGTGCACACATTTGATCGCGTTGAAACCGGAGGGGGGCAAGTATGAGAGTGCGCTGGCGTGGGGCATAAGAATCGTGAGTGAGAAATGGTTGGAGGACTGCGTGAGAGCGAAGGCAAACGTCGGCGAAGCGTGTTACCCGGTGGTGCAGCAGAGAGTTGTTGCACCGCAAGTGGTGAAGTGGGTGCCTCCTCAATTGTTAGAAGACGATACGCCTTGGGACTCAAATCATCTATTCGGTTGTCGGTTGTACATGGTCGGTTTCGATGCACACGAACGAGAGACGAGAAATCAAGAGAAGAAGAATCTCATGCACGAGGACACGTTTGAAAAGATGAAACTAGTTCGTCAAGGGGCGGGGATCACCACAAAGGATATCAACAAGGCGACTCACATAGTCATAAGTGAGCATGCGAGTGCAGTTGATTATTATCGGGTCCGCATGGAGCGAGATCGCTGCGTGATGGCGTCGTGGCTTGTGGCGTGCGCACGCGAGAGCAGGTGCTTACCGATGGAAGATTACTTAATTGAAGACAAAATCTGGGAGGAGAATGTCAACAAAACCATATCAAATCGACGAACTGATTCAGGAATTCAATCTGCCAGGTCACTATCGAGCGAACGTCGTGATGAGATCGAAGAAGGTAACCGAGGTAACCGAACGAGTCGATTGAATCCAGGCGCGCCGCAAGATATTCGACAGCCTGAGATCGTGACGAGAGATCAAAATCCGCTCGCGCGCGAGAATTTATCTCGAGTTCAAGTGCCTGAGACGTCTAAAATGACAGGAACAGAGTTGCCTGCGACGGAACCGATTCGTTTCGATAGACAGGACGAGTCCGGCCAGCCGACGTCAGATAGTATTCCGTTCGTCGGCAGGCGAATTGCGTTGTCTCCTCTTTTACAAGAAGACGAGGCTTCGGCGGCACGTGATTACATCGGTCAAGGTGGGGGGTCAGTAATTGACTCGCGTACTGGTAGAGAGTTCATGAACGCTGACTATATGGTGTGCCCATCAATGCCGACCGCGGATGAGCGAAGGACGCTCAGGAAGATGGCGCTGGGCAAGATGGAACTTGTGACGTGCTTTTGGTTGGACGAATGCCTGAAGCAAAGCTGCATTCTTTCTCCCGAAAAGTCGGTGGCTTTCAAACCACTTCCGTGCGACGTACCGATCCCAGGTTTGAGTGGGGGTAGTATTCGTATGAGCACGTCAAACTATAGCGAGGATACAAAGCGCGAGATTCGCATGATGTGCGTGCTCGTCGACGCGAAGTATTCAGACCAACTGAGTCGAGCGAAAAACACTCATCTATTATCACCGGTAGCTTCCGGTAAGAAGTATGAGGCTGCGATGAACTGGGGTCTTAAAGTTGCCACTCGCGAATGGTTGGAAACGTGCATCAAGTCAGGAAAGCTTGTGGACGAGTCCGAATTCAAGCCGAAGTCTGGCGAATTGAATGCGGAACCTGCAGCCGCGGCTGACACTCACGCGGAGATTCAAGCGGTTTCAAAGAAAGCTTTCGAGCCTCAAGTCGTTGGAAAAGATCTTTCCGGGTTATTACAACCCTCCGCATCTCCGCTGCATACGACGAAACCTTCCACGCCAAGTACCATCGCGAAGAGCAGCCCAAGCGGCGACGGTAGAATGCCCAAGTCGACTGGTTCTCGTGGGAAAACACCGCTCTCACGCACCGCATCGGGTGTGACACCTGGAAGTAAACGACTGAAAACGTTGACCGGGCGACCGAGCGCAGGCGAGCAAACGGAGGCGCTATTCGATCAAGTGATGCAAAACATGGAACCAAGGGATGAAAACACCGATTTGCCTAAACCGCTCGGTTTTCCGACGCCCGTGAATCGCGCTACCGTCACGAGAACGGCGAAAAATGCGATGGGCGCGTCCAGCCTCCAACTGTCACAAATGGATAATAAGCACGAGACGCAGTTCGGGTATGCGGATTACAAGCAAAACTCCCCGCGCGCCAAGAGTGAAAAGCGCCCCGACGGCAACGACAAACTCAACACGCTGTTCGCGACGCATAACAACGCCTCAGCGCGCACGCCATCTCAGGGCGACAATCAAGAATTAGATGATTGGATTTAACTAGCTCACGCACGCACACAGTAGGTGCGATTAGCAAACATTAGAAATGTTGTCCATAGACACTAGACCGGGCCAACCGCACAGCGCGACATGCTGTCCTCAACCTTGCGAGCGGTCGGTGAGAACCTGACCCTCGTCCCATCGCGCTCGAGCATTTTCCATCGCTCGCTCGCGTCGCGCCGCACCCCCGCGCCGCCGCGCGCGTCCTCGTACCGCACGCCGAGCGACGTCTGCACTGCTGAGACTGAAGTGAAGAAGTCGCGCTTCGTCGCGCTCGCCGCGCCGTGTGCGAGCGCGGACGACGCGTTGCGGTTCGTTAAGGAGCGGAGTGATCTTAGCGCTAGTCATAACTGTTGGGCTTTCCGCTGCGGGGAGGCGCAGTACAGATTTAGCGACGATGGTGAGCCAGGCGGGACGGCAGGCCAGCCCATTCTGAACGCCGTGACGGCGAGCGGTCTCGACCATTGTGTCGTGTTAGTGACGCGATATTACGGCGGCACGCAATTGGGCACGGGAGGCCTGATACGTGCGTATGGAGGTGCCGCGCAATCAGCTCTGGAGTTGGCGGCGAAAGAAGCAACGGAGGTGCGAGCGAAAGTCGACGCCGTCGTCAACGCCGCGCCGGGGGATTTGGGGAAAATATTTCTAGCCTTGGACGAATTCGCGGCGGAGAAGATTGATGAAGAGTACTCCGATGATGGTTCTGTGCACATACAGATCGAGTGCGAGGAAGAAGTCGCGGAGAGGTTGAAGGAGCGGCTGGCGAGCGGGCGCGTTCAAGTTTTGGGCTCGATGAGTTCTTTTTTCAACGCGCGCGCTATCGCACCACGGCTATTGGTGCTTGGTCATCTATAATATTCATTAACTCGAATCGTTTCATTCACGGTGCGCGCCTCACGTCCATTCGAGCTCCCAAGGATGCCAGTCCTTCTTCGAAGGAACGACGGATTTCTTCGCGACGTCCCGTCGCATCGCCTTCCGCATGTCGTACGCGTCCTCGTCCCCGCTGTAATAATCTAGCACCCGTCTATACACCGTATACCCAAACTTTTTGTACATCGCTATCGCCAGCGCGTTGGACGCCCTGACGAACAAATCCACAAAGTACGCGTCGTGCGCCGTCTCCGTCACCAGCTCCAGCTCCCCCATCAGCGTCTTCGCCAGCCCTTGTCTTCGGTATCCCGGCGCCACCGTCACCGCGGACACGTGTCCGTGAAACAACTCGCCGTCACCCTCGCACTTACCCATGATGTACCCGCACACGTCGCCGAACGTCGACGTCGCGGCGCTGAAATACTCGGGCCACGTCGCGAGGTACTGCAGGTAAAACGCCAGCCCGTACGTCTCCGTCAGCGCGTCGACGTTGACGTCGTTGTACGCGAACAAGTCCGAGCACGCGAACGGGCGCACCGTCGTCATCGCGTCGCGTCGCGTCGACGCCCGTCGCGATCGCGTGTGCGGGACGAGCGCGTTTTGACGACGAGGAGACGGTGGCAGCCGCAGACGACGACGCGGCGGCGCGACGAGACGCGACGCGATGACGCGCGCGATGACGCTCGAGAGCGACTCGGACGAGCTTCGACGCGCGCTGGAGTTTCTGCGCAGGCACGAGCTGCGAGGAAGCGAGCGCGCGCTCGCGAAGGAGTTGAACGAGAGAATGGGCGGCGGCGACGACGACGACGACGACGACGACGAACGCGATGGAGGCGCGCAGAGGACGACCAAAGGCGTCGGTGCGCGTCTCGCGGATGACGCGGACGAGAGCGAGGACGAGAGCGAGGACGAGGGTGAAGGCAGTGCCAGTTGGCAACCTTCGCTGTTGCGGCGGCTGCAGAGCGTGAGCGTAAACGGAGGCGCCATGGCGGCGATGGTGCCGAAAGAGGAAGCGGAAGAGAAGGCGCGCGCGCACGTGCGATCGGTGTCGGCGATCCTGCCGTACGACTTGCTGGAGAACGCGTCGTCGTACGAAGAGGTTTTGGAAGACTGGCGAAGAAAGGCGGAGACGGCGTGCGAATACGTCGATGAAGAGGACGAGGGATTCGAGCGGTATTACGTGCCCAGACACGAGGTGAGGAGACATTTGGTCGATACTTTTGTAGTGGATGACTGTGGGGGGGAGGGAGCGGGTGGCGAGTGCGTCGATGGACACGTGCAGTTTTCGCCAGACATGACGGCAAACGCGGAGCAGACGACGAGCGCGGAGAAGAAGACGCGAGTGCTCGATCGCGGCGAAAGTTTCACGTTTGGCGACGTTCCCGCGGTAGACGTAGACGATGGACTAGAAACTCCGATACCTCAAGGTTGGGTCGATTCTGAGCGCGACGCGGCGAGCAACGCGCTTGAAGCTTTTCACTTGAAGGTGTTTCACCAAGCGAAAAAAACTGGCTTCCAAGAGTCGAAAGATTTCGTCGTGAAACACGGCGATGTGGTGGCAAATAGGTACAAAATACTCGAAGGTATCGGTCGTGCGGCGTTTAGTAAAACTGTGCGAGCGCACGATCTTCAGACGAACACGCCCGTGTGCTTGAAGATTGTGAGCAATAACAAGGACCACGTGGACCAGGGACTAGACGAGATCAAGCTATTGCGATTGATAAACGCCAAGGATCCGAACGACACGCACGGGCTGCTGCGAATATTCGATTTTTTCTATTTCAAGGAGCATTTGTTCATCGTCAGCGAACTTTTGCGAGCGAATCTGTATGAATTCCAAAAGTACAACGCGGAGACCGCCGAGACACCGTATTTCACTCTCGCGCGTGTGCGTTGCATCGCAAAGCAAGTCCTCAAATCACTCACTTTCTTGCACAGCCTGGATCTGATTCACTGTGACTTGAAGCCCGAAAATATTCTGATGAAGTCTTACGCCGATTGCAGCGTGAAGCTTATCGACTTTGGTAGCTCGTGCTTCACCACGGATACCCTGAGCAGTTACGCGCAGTCGCGCGCGTACAGGGCGCCCGAGGTCATCATCGGAGCCAAGTATTCACAAAAGATTGATGTTTGGTCGCTCGGATGCATTCTTGCCGAACTCTATAGCGGACGTATGTTGTTTAGAAATAGTTCCGTGCCCTCGCTGCTGGCACGCATGGTGAGCATCAGAGGGCCCTTCGACGCCAAACTTCTCGCCAGAGGTACGCAGAGTCACAAGTACTTCACTAAGCAAGGATTCCTGCACGAAATCGAGGAAATGAGCGGTACTGTGAGTATTTTACGACCCAAGCGTACGTGTTTAAAAACGAGACTCGGCGCCGAGGACGATGTGTTCGTAGACTTTTTGGAAAAATTACTAGCCGTCGACCCGGAGGTCCGTTTGAGTGCGAGCGAAGCGCTTCAACATCCTTGGCTCAGTTGACAACTGTTTTATGCAATTTGATTCACAATTCATTCTAGTACCGGCGATCATACTTGTCGTACTTGTCGTCACGTCTATACGGTTTGTACGAGTCTCTCTCGTGGCTTCGAGAGCGTCGCCTGTCGCGCGAGCGCGAGCGCGAGCGGTCTCTATATCTAGCATCATCTCGTCCCCTGGGTCTACTGTCTCTATCATCGCGACGGTCATGGTGACGATCGCGATCGTCCCGGCGTCTATCGCCGCCGCCGCCACCACCGTGCGCCTTTCGTCCCACTTGCATCGAAAGCGAGTGCTTCACCGATTGCGGTCGCCCGTTGCTCGAGTCGTTCCTTCGAGTACCCCCTTGACCACCGCACCCTAATCCTCTGTCGGAGTACCCTAAATTCTTTATTCGCTGCACCACCTCTCGGCGGGCGACCTCGGGAATCCTAGGAAAGATGGTTTCGAAATAATGTTGCTCGAGCAACAAGTCTCGCACGTACGTCCCCATCGTCACCTCCTTCCCGCCCGGCGACGGCGAGAACTTTTCCGCGTCGTCGAAAAATTCCTCGCACCACCTCAGCAGCTCCCGACCACACTTCACGTATCGCACGTACAGAAACCCGATCGCCCGTATGTACGGCGAATCCCCGTGCCTCAACAGGTGCCAAATCTCTTTATCGCTCAGCTCCTTCTCGCAAAACCGAAACAGCACGCAAAACCCCGTCGACGCCCCTCGCGCGTTCCCCGACATCCACGGCTCGACGTGATCGACCAATTCGTATATCTCATCCACGAGCGACATGAAGTCCATCCCCTCGCCGTCGATCGCGCCCGTCGCGCTCCGGCACAGCTTTCTGTAGTACTCTGAATTCACCACGTTTTGTCGCAGCACCGCCTCGACGCCGTGCGTTCGCCCCGTCGTCTTCGCCGCGTTCCCGAACGGCGTCCATATCGCGTGTCCGTGGTTCTCCACGTCGCTCGGCATCGCGCGCGTCGCCGAGTGTCGACGCGTCGATCGAAGCCAATCGAAGCGCGTCGGAATCGTCGCGCGCGCTCTGGTGGCGTGTCGACGCGCCGGCGGCGCGCCGGCGACGATGATTATCCGCGTCCGACGCGTCGATCGCGAGACGACGACGCGACGACGCGACGCGCGGCGACGGAGGGAGAGCGCGAAGACCGAAACCGCGCGCGCGCGAACCGAACGAGGCGAACGCGATGGCGGAGACGGGAAAGAACACGGCGCGACGCGACCTGCTGCTCGAGCTGCAGGGTCGCGCGCAGGGGAAGTGGGCGCGGGAAAAAACGTTCGAGGTGGACGCGCCGAGCGCGAGCGAGGGCGAGGGAGGGCGGGAAAAGTTTTTTGGAAACTTTCCGTATCCGTACATGAACGGATTGCTGCATCTGGGGCACGCGTTCTCGCTGAGTAAGCTGGAGTTTGCGAGCGCGTATCACAGGCTGAAGGGCGATCGCACGCTGTTTCCGTTTGCGTTTCATTGCACGGGGATGCCGATCAAGGCGTGCGCGGATAAGATTGCGAAGGAGATTGCGGCGTATGGGAACCCGCCCGTGTTTCCCGACGCGAGCGTGATGGAGGCAGAGGCGGAGGAAAAGGCGAAGGCGGAGGCGGCGAACGCGGGACCGGCGGACCCGACAAAGTTTGTGGCGAAGAAATCGAAAGCGACGGCGAAAAAGGGGACGCAGGCGACGCAGTGGGCGATCATGCAAGCGAGTGGGATCCCAGATGAGGAAATTCCGAGCTTCGCGGAATCGATGCATTGGTTGAATTATTTCCCGCCGCTGGCCAAGCGCGACGTCATGGCCATGGGATGTCAAGTCGACTGGAGACGTTCGTTCATCACCACCGACGCGAACCCGTTCTACGACGCGTTCGTTCGCTGGCAGTTTAACACGCTCAAGAAGATTGGTAAGATTGTGAAGGCGAAGCGTTTCGCCGTGTACTCGCCGATCGATGGACAGCCGTGCGCCGACCACGACAGAGCTTCGGGTGAAGGCGTCGGACCGCAAGAATACTTGCTCATCAAGATGGCTGTGTGCGATGAATGCCTCACTGGCGATCTCGCACCTTTGGCTGGTAAGAAGGTGTTTTTGGCTGCCGCGACTTTGCGTCCGGAAACGATGTACGGTCAGACAAACTGCTGGATTTTGCCTGACGGCGACTACGGCGCGTACGAGCTCGCCAACGGCGAAGTCGTAGTCATGTGTGAGCGCGCTGCTTTGAACCTGTCCTACCAAGAACAGTTCGCGGAAGAAGGTAAACCTAAGTGCCTGCTGACGTTCAAGGGTCAATCCTTGATCGGTTGCGCGGTCAAATCTCCGCGAGCTGAGCTCGAGAAGATTTACTGCTTGCCCATGATGACCATTCTCATGAACAAGGGTACGGGCGTTGTCACCTCCGTTCCGTCTGATTCTCCCGATGATTTCATGGCGCTCAGTGATTTGAAGGCCAAGCCTGCGTTGCGCGAAAAGTTTGGTGTCAAGGACGAATGGGTAATGCCTTTTGAAGTCGTCCCTTGCGTGCACATTCCTGAATTCGGCGATGCGTGCGCGCCGATGGTTTGCGCTGAACTCAAGATTCAGTCACAAAATGACCGCGTGAAGCTTGACGAAGCCAAGCATCGGACGTACTTGAAGGGTTTCACGGAAGGCGTTATGATTCTTGGCAACCACAAGGGTAAGCCTGTCAAGGAAGCCAAGCCATTGATTAGACAAGAGATGATCGACGATAACACGGGTATGGTGTATAGCGAGCCTGAGCGCACCGTCATGTCGCGCTCTGGTGGTGAGTGCGTCGTTGCCCTCACTGATCAGTGGTACCTCGAGTATGGCGAAGATGCTTGGAAGGCAAAGGCCGAGAAGTGCCTCGAGAACATGAACTGCTACCACGACGAAGCTCGACACTCGTTTGAGCACACTCTCGGTTGGTTACGGCAGTGGGCTTGCAGCCGATCCTTTGGCCTGGGTACGCGAATGCCGTGGGATGAGCAATATTTGATTGAATCGTTGTCGGACTCTACCATTTACATGGCGTACTACACCGTTGCTCACTTGCTTCAAGGCGGTGACATGTACGGTGAAGCCCGCCCGTCAGTGGATCCGAGCAAATTGACGGATGAAGTTTGGGACGCTATCTTCTTGGGCACCGCGAAGCCTTCTGAGGATGAGTTCCCGCGTGACTTATTAGATCGCATGATCAACGAGTTCAACTTCTGGTATCCGTTCGATCTTCGCGTTTCGGGTAAGGATCTGATCCAAAATCACCTGACGTTTGCGATTTACAATCACACCGCGATTTGGGAAGACGAAAAGATGTGGCCGCGTTCATTCAGAACAAACGGCCACTTGCTGCTGAACAACGAAAAGATGAGTAAGTCTACTGGTAACTTTAAAACACTCAAGCAAGCCATTGAAGAATTCAGTGCTGATGCGATGCGTTTCACATTGGCTGATGCGGGAGACACGGTTGAAGACGCCAACTATGTCGACGACACAGCGAACGCTGCCATTTTACGCTTGACCAAGGAAATCACGTGGTACGAAGAGCAAATGGCTGAAATCGAAGCAGGTAATCTGCGCACGACAGAGCCGAATACATTCATCGACCGCGTCTTCACGAATGCGATGAACACGGCCATCGCACAGACTCGCGAGCATTACGAAAATATGATGTTCCGTGAAGCGCTCAAGAGTGGTTTCTACGACTTGCAGTCGGCGAGAGACGCGTACCGTCTTATGAGCGCCGAAGAGGGTGGGATGCACGCAGATCTAATCACACGATTTATCGAAGTTCAAACGCTCTTGCTCGCGCCGATTTGCCCGCATACGTGCGAGCACATCTACGGCACTATTCTCAAGAAGGAGGGCAGCGTCACCTGCGCAGGTTTCCCGAGCGGCGAGGCAGAGGATGTCGCTCTCACCGCGGCGAACAAGTACTTGGCTGATCTCATCACGAATATGCGTAAGGGCATCGCGAAGTGCACGGCACCCCCGAAGAAAGGCCCGAAGGGCCCTCCGAAGGTTGCCAAAGAGGGAACTATCGTCGTGGCGTCTGAGTTTGTGGGTTGGCGCGCGGTATGTCTGAGCATCTTAGCGGAATCGTACGACACGACTTCCAAGACTTTTCCTCCCGTGCCGGATATTTTGGCCAAGGTCAAAAACAGCGAGCTTTCTGCAGACGCTAATTTTAAGAACGTGATGAAAATGGTCATGCCTTTCATCAAGTTCAAGATGGATGAGGCTAACGTTGCCGGTGCGTCGGCGTTAAACACGAAGATCATCTTTGACGAAATGGGCATCTTGAAGGAGAACATTGACTTTATCAAGCGTGCTTTAAGTCTATCGACTCTTACCGTTTGCTACACAACTGATGAAAACGCGGGTTCCAAGGCGGATGACGCCACGCCTGGCGCCCCAGCTTTTGAATTTGTTGTCTCGTCTGATGAGGACCTCGCCGCCGGAGTCGCACATATGCTCTTGGGATGAAAAACTTAGCACTATAGAAACCAAACGCATTCAATTCACATTCCTAAAATCTAATAAGCTACAGCCGTCTCGATATGTTATGCTCTGAGCGGCGGTTGTTCGGTCTCCATCCTCTGGGCCCTGGGATCGCCGGCGCGTCATCGTCGTGATACGTAGACGTAAGAATTTTTCGCTTGACTTCGGCGAGCTCGGCTTCTTCAGCCTTCAAAGCCTCTTTGACGTTGGCGACGAACTCCGCGCGTTCCGGGACGTTGAGTTCTTTTATCGTTTGTCTACCTTGGTTCTTTACCAGCATCTTAAACGCGATCGTCCCCCCGGTGTTGTTCCTTGAAGGATTTGCGCTTGAGTGATTTCGTATGCCGCGACTTCCCAGCATCGAAGTCGCAGAGGCGCCAAGGAACTTGTTCATCTCGCGATCAAATTCTCGCTGCTCTTGCAAAGATGCTCGAGAAAGCTTTACACGAGCTTTGACTTCTTCGTCTTGCTCGGAAGTCTCGGATCCGGAATCAGTGGAGTCATCATCGTCGACGTCCACTTCGGTCGAGGATTCGCCATCCGTAGATGCGTCTTCTGATTCATCCGACGACGCATCGTCCATATCTTCATCTTCGTGTTCTTCTTCGCTCTCTTCGCTCTCTTCGCTCTCTTCGCTCTCTTCACAGACGTCCATTTCCTCTTCTTCCTCCTCCATCACTGGTTCCATGCCACCAGGGGTAATGTTTGGCTTCTCAAGAAGCTTTTGGCACTCGCCGTTCGCCTCTTCGTACGTCTCGCAAATTTTCATTCGCGGATTCATCGAGGACAACAACTCCATGACGTCGTTAGATATATCTAACGCCACATCTTTTGTCAACGCGTAGCGCTGGAAAAAGATCAAGAATCTGTCAATGTCTTTCCTCTGCGCGTAACTAATGGCTCCTCTTCCCTTGAATGCGGTTTCTAAAAGCGTACAAACCATGCGCAAACGAATCGTATCCGTCGGATAGTCAGGCGCTTCGCGTCCGTCGTAGCCGATAGAAATTATCAAGTAGAGCGTGTCCATAAGCTCACGGAAGTGCGCGACGCGCTCTTTGTACAGAAGTGCGAGGAGTCTCATGTTCGCAACACGGCGCTGATGCATCCACGTTTCGTTTGTCTCTAAACCAAATCGAATATCCTCTAGCAATGTATCAAGCGCTCGCACCGCGAGAGTCGGGTAGTATTGTGACAATCTCGCAATCAATGCCGCGACGAGTGGTACGGATGCGTATCTCCCTTTGCTCACTTTGAGGAGTCTTTTCAACAGGTAAGGTTCAGTTTCGTCCCAAGGAAGTTTACGAAGTTGTGTCGCCACTTTGTCGAGCGTGTGCTTTGACAACTGCAAATAGATGAGCTCTCGAATGTATTCGTGCAATGGCGGTCGTATCTTTTCCACAATGACCCTCTGCACTGGCCTACATTTATAATAAGCGCTATCAACCAAAGCACACTGCCGAGAGTCCAACTTGCTCACAGCTTTTAGCCGCAGGAAGATGTCCAAAATGCTTCCCATACGTTTCGACGTCGACGGCGTTCGAGTCAAGTAATAGCCCGCTACGTCAAATAAACAGCAAAGAACGTCGACATTGTCACCATGAAAATCATCTAAAAGACTTTTCACGATCTCAAACACCGCCAAATCGTCGAAAACTTTGA
>JACLAB010009082.1_pt1 | contig 19762 bp, 12 predicted proteins | sample 8027921 | NCBI WGS metagenome assembly JACLAB01 (sample SAMN15725117, study PRJNA655200) | protist metagenome | isolation source: fluorescence activated cell sorting (FACS) single amplified genomes of... | place: USA: West Boothbay Harbor, Gulf of Maine | collected 2000-07-19 | reverse complement strand
TACATTCGTACGGTTTCTCTTTCGTGTGAATACGCACGTGCTTCTTCAAATCACTAGAATCACGAAAGCACTTCTCGCACACATCACATTCATACGGCCTCTCGTTCGTGTGAATACGCACGTGTATGGCCAATTTAGATGCGCTAACAAACACCTTCTCGCAAACGCCGCACTCGTGTTGCCCTCTCTTTCTCTTCGCTCCTTTTCTCACAGTCATCTCTTCTTTCCGCATCTGTTCGTTCACCTCATCCTCATCAGGTATTCGCACACAGAGCAACACCTCATCAGGTTCTTCTTCTTCCTCCTCTTCTCCTCCCCTCTCCTCCGGAACATACTCACTTTTCAAAACCGTCCTCGCATTTTCCGCTCGTTTAGGATTTGGATTCTTTCTTCGTCCTCCCATTATTGTTCTTCTTTCTCTATTGTTCTTCGTGACGAGTGCGTTGCTTTCCCCTACAAATTGTGCTGTCCTTTCCCCACAAAAAAGGAATAAAAACAGATACACACACGCACGCGGTTTACACGAATAATGGCGACATTGCTCTCCAGCGGCATCGTTCGAATGACCACCACGACGACGACCTTTGTTTTGAAGAACGCGGGGTTGTTCAAAGCTAAAGGATTTGGTGGTGGCTCGTCCTCGCTGTTTCATCCTCATCGGCAGCAGCAAATGGATAAAAGACGAACCTTGAAAGCCGTTACGAATTCCAATTCTTTCTCGTCGTCGTCGAACACCAACAAAGCGAAGAAGAAGGCGACGACGAGCGACAACGTCGAAAAAAGGCAAAGAATGACGCACATGGCAAAAGTTCGCGCGTCTTTTTCTCCTTCTTCTTCTTCCTCCTCGACCGAAGAAAAGATGTTCACGGTGCAACACAATTTGGAATCGCTGAGCGATAAAATTTTCTGCAACCGTTCGTTGCCGATGAAGTCGATCAGGTCGGTTGGATTCGATATGGATTACACTTTAGCCATGTATAAACCGGAAACGTTCGAACGGTTGGTGTACACGAAAACGATCGCGAAATTAGTCTCACATTACGGGTACCCGAAGGAAATTTTGAAGTCGTTCCAATTCGACGAGACGTACATGGTGAGAGGCCTCGTCATCGATAAGAAGCGAGGAAACGTGTTGAAGATGGACAGACATAATTACGTGAAAGTTGTCGTCCACGGGTTCAAAGCGGTGAGCACGGAAGAGAGGTTGATGACGTATTGCGACTCGTCGAAAGTCGGGACTTCGTTTACCGGGAACGAGTATCAAGCGATGGATACGTTGTTCGCGTTGGCGGAGGCGTATTTGTTTTGCCAACTGGTGGAAATGAAAGATTTAGTTATGATAGACGAGAAAAAGAAGAAAAATAAAGAGTACGAGAAGTTAACGAACGTGTCGTATCACCAGATGTTCGACGAGATTCGTAAGAGCGTGGATTTGTGCCACCGGGACGGGAGTTTGAAAACCGAGGTGGCGAAAGATCCGGCGAAATACATCGTCCCGGATGAAAGTCTGAAAGAGTTACTGACGACGTTGAAAACGAGCGGTCGATCGGTGTTTTTGTTGACCAACTCTCTGTTCGATTACACGAACGTCGTGATGAACTTTCTCATTTCCGGTAAGACTGGCGAGGAGAAGAATTTAGATTGGTTGGAATATTTCGATAGCGTGTTTGTCGGGTCGATGAAGCCGAATTTTTTCACGCAAGATAACAACATCATTTTTGAAGTGGACGCGAAGACGTACATGTTGAAAAATACCGATTCCGGTGGGCCGTTAACGCCGATTGGTGGAAGCGATATCGACCACGTGTCGGCACCGTCGTCGTCAAAACCTGGCGACGGCGAAAACACCTACGATTCAAAGGTGTATCAAGGTGGATCGTACGTCCATCTCATGGACTCGCTCGGAATTTCTCGAGGTTCGGACGTTTTATACGTCGGCGACCACATCTTCGGGGATATTTTGAGAAGTAAGAAAACGTTAGGGTGGAGAACGATGTTGATCGTGCCGGAAATGGATCACGAGCTGGAAGTGTTGGAGGAGACTCGAGAAGAGGGCGTTTTGGACGAGCTGAAACAGTTGCGCGAACGAAGAGACGAGTTGGATTATAAGTTGCAAAAGATTATATTCGAGGAAAAACGACAAAAGGAAAAGGAGAAAATGGCGAAAACGTCGGAGGAGATGAAAATGGTCGAGCAACTCGAGAAAGATTTTGAAACCGCGAAATTGGAACATCGGAAGAAAACAAAGGAGTACCACGAACGCTTCCATTGGGTTTGGGGCGCGTTGATGAAATCCGGATATCAAAACTCTCGATTCGCGCACCAAGTCGAGCGGTACGCGTGCGTGTATACGAGTAAAGTTTCGAACATGTTGAGGTATTCGCCCGAGGCGAGCTTTCGCGCGTTTAGCGACACGATGCCCCACGATGATAGTTCACCGTAATGTGTAATTATTATCATTGTTTAGCGCTATAATGTCTAGAACTCGTCTTGGTTTGCTTCCTCCATTTCTTCGTCTTCGCTCTCGGAGGAAGCCAATGAATCTTCATCTTCTTCGTCCTCGTCCTCTCGAAGCGCCAACGTCGATAAATACGAATCGATTTCTCCGTGTATCTTCACGCAGTGCTTTCGCGCAAACTTTATCACGTTATCTGAAACGTCGCTCTCGACTGCCATCGCGCTGCTATTTCCAAATCCGCCGACTCTTTGCACTGAAGTCACCGCACCTTCTCTGGTGGCGGATACCGCGAGCGCGAAATCGCCGCACGACTCTTCGCTCGAGACGCAATCAATCGCTATGGTTGGTAAAAACTCCTCGTCGTCTATTGTAATCGTCGTCATAGTAGTTACTCCTTCTTGCTGCCGCGCTCTACCGAAATACGTCGCCGTAGCAATCAAAGGCACGTCTGAGACATCTAGCGTCGTGTTACTACTACTGCTGCTATTCGATTCCTTTTCTTTTCCTTTTTCTAATTGTTCGTCATCATCATCATCATCATCTTCTTCTTCTTCCGAATCTGACACTAACTCAACCTCTTCATCCTCACCTCTTCGTTTCACTCTCACTCTCGGTAACCGTGCGTCGAACAACGCGCACTTCCCGGCAATCGCCAACGCGTCCAACGCGTTCCCGTCGTCCGAGAGCACTAAAAAATCCATCCGTAACTTCCAGCGATGACGCCGACGGCCTCCTTGTTTACTACCATTCCCATGACTACTACCGCCAATCTCCAAAGACTTTCGCAAACCAGATCCCTTGTTCAACAAATCCATCGACCCGTACGCAAACTCCAATTCTCTCTTCAACTCGCCGCAATACTTATCGGTCTCGTTGAATACTTGTTGCTGATGTTGACCTTTCTTGCCGCCGCCGACGGCGGAACCAACATTTCTCGTCGACATCGTTTCTACGTAAACTTCTACGGAAGGCATCGTCGCCGCAGTAGATGTGCCCGCTTTCTCGTTCCCTCCCGTCTTATCTCTTCCTCCTCCTCCTCCGCTTCGCCGTTGCCCCATAAACAACAACAAAGCATCATCCTCTTCCTCATCCTCAACCTCATCAAAACTGCACACCTGCCCGGTTATCGCGCACACGACCTCGGTCCGTCCGCACGATCCTTTCCCCATGCGAACTTTCGCTTGTCCAACCGCTCGCGTGATGATCATCATGTTGTTCCTTTTCTTTTTATTAAAACTCTCACTCAGTTTACTTTCGTGATTTCCCAACGAAATCTCCACCGGTCTCGATTCGTGATTCTCTCTCCCGTCCGAGCGGAGGTTTTGGCAAACGCCGTCGCGAGTGAACTGGAATTCCGGCGCGGAGAATAACATTTTCTTCACGCCGGAATGGATCGTAGTATCGCGGTGCTGTTGATGATGATGTTGTTATATAACTCTCTCTTTCTCAGCAGTGTTAAATGAAGAATGTCGACGGTAAATCGCCACTAAAAAGAAACGTCTTTTTTGCTCAAAGAGATAAAAAAAAGTTTAATAAATAATAAATGGAGAGGAACGAGAAGAAGAAGCAACTCTCCGGCGCGCAGAAAAGGAAGAAGAAGAAGGAGAAAGAGGAGGCGATCGAACGGGCGAGAGCGGAGTTGGAGAGGTTGAAGCTTGGACCGACCAAGGTGTGGACGGGGTTGGTGTTGCATCATAAGGATGTTTTTGTCTCGCATGTGCTTCCGAAATTGAATGAGACAGATCGGTGGTTCTTTGCAAAGGTGAATAGAGAGAGTTGGGGAGTGCTTGAGTACGCCGGGGTAGACGTATCGAAATTAAGTTGCGCTGTTCACGAATGTTCATCCATTTCGACGTTGGAATTGGCATGGAGTCACGTGCCCTGGGGAAAGAAAGATGACGAAGGAAATGTGATAGACCAAGCCTACTTTTGCGCTCAAGTTGCTGGAACGAACAAACTCGAGTTGCTCAAGTGGGCGAGAGAAGTGAAACAGTGCGAGTGGGATAAGACGATTACTGTGGCAGCACTTATAGGTAATCTCGAGATGCTGAAATACTGCTTCTCTAACGAGTGCCCGTATGATGAAGAAATGTCGTGTAAAGCAGCTGCTATAGAAGGACACCTCGACTGTCTTCGATTTCTTTTCGACAAAGTGAAACCTTCGCGAGATACGGAAGAAGATGCGGCAATACAAGCAACATGCGGTGGTCACGTAGAGATCTTGAAATATTTCGTTGAAGAACGAAAGATATCTGATGCATTAAAGCTCGACTGTGTGGCAACCGCTACAATGTATGGCCATCTCGATTGCCTCAAATACTTAGTGGAAGAGGCGAAAGCGCCTCTGAACTACTGGCGATACATCGCTAACGCTCGTTACCACGAGCACCCCGACTGCGTAAACTACTTGCTCGAAAAAGGGTGCCCGGAACCAACGGACGAACAATACGCTACTTTTGCCGAGAGCTTGCGAGCGCTAGAGTCTCGGCAGGAGAACAGCGAGTGAGAAGTTAGTTTGATTAGAGAGAGAGAGAGAGAGACACCTTTTACCTTTTCGTACATTTTTAGAGCAAAGAAGAGAGACACACAAAAACAGGTTCAAAATCGCCAAAATTTCCCCTCTATCTATACTCGCAAATACAAACTCACTCTCCAAAAGAGAGAGAGATTGAGAGAGTAATCGAAGCACTTTTCTTCGCGCGTGTGGTGAGCGCGTGGTAGTATTCACGTTGCCGAATTCCTCGCGTTTTGAAGGTCGCACTTCTTCATAAAAGTAATTGGAATTGATCCATCTTCATCAAATCAATCCGCTTCTTCTAATAAAGCGATTAAAACATAGAGAAAATAATAAAGATTATGAGTTTCATGCATCGAATGCCAAACGAGTACGGCGTCTCCTCGTCCTCCGCGTCCTCTTCGAGAAACACCCAGGGTGTAGGTACCGATCGGACGCGAGAGTTTTTCGCGACCGCGGAAAGAGTGAGCAAACAATTGCACGGAAGTAGACACAGGAGTAGCAGTGGGGGAAGAAACGAAAACGACGACGAGAACGGCGCCGCGGCGAAAGGAGAAGGCTCGGATTTTTACGCCGCCTCCTCCTCCTCGCACGTGGAGAAACAGCAACAGCAGCAATTCGGGTCTTCTTTGGATGACGACGATTTCAACAACAACAACAAAGGAGGAGGCTCTTCTTTGCATCTCGCGAACGAGGCGCCGAAGATGAAATCTGTGTTCCACCAGAGAGCCTCGCGCGTCGGTCACGCCATCCACTCCACGTCGCAAAAGCTGGACCGGTTGGCGCAACTCGCGAAGCGGTCGGGCGCGTTTGACGACTCGAGTCAAGAGATTAACACGATTTCCTTCGCGGTGAAAGAAGATATCAAGCAGTTGAACACGGCGATCGCGGAGTTGCAACAGCTGGCGTTGCACGAGAGAGAGCAAAAGACGAAACAGTCGACGCAACATTCGGAGACGATCGTGGAGAGTTTGAAAGGACGGTTGATGGACGCGACCAAGGCGTTTAAGGACGTGTTGAGCGAAAGGAAGGAGAGCGTGAAGAATAACGAGAGAAGACGATCGATGTTTGGCGGCAGCGGTAGCAGTAGTTTACAAACGCAGCAACAGCAAGGCGGTGGGTTTCAAGGCGGAACTGGACGGTTTGCCAGCGTCAGCGCGGCTGCCACGACGGGGAGTTTCATGAACGTAGGCGCGCGAAGTAGCGAACAACAACAAGGAGAACAACAAGGGAATTTCGGCCACATGAACCCGATATCCTTCAACCAAAACCAAGTCGCCGTCTACCAAGACCAAGACCAAAACTACGCCACCTCTCGCGCCGACGCCATGCAAAACGTCGAGCGCACCATCACCGAACTCGGCGGCATTTTCCAACAACTCGCCACCATGGTCAACGAACAAGGCGAGATGGCCATTCGCATCGACGAAAACGTCGAAGACGTCGTCATGAACGTCGACCAAGCGCAAGGTGAACTTCTGAAGTACTTGAACTACATCAGTAACAATCGGTGGTTGGCCATGAAAGTCTTCGGCGTGCTCATGGCTTTTCTCATGTTCTTCATAGTCTTCGTCGCTTAATACTAGTGTTATTATTATTAACTTTCATCATTTATTGTGATATTCAACATCCAACGCTTCATAGTCTTCGTCGCTTACTTATTATTCTCGTAAACTTTCACACAACATTGAGATTCAACATCCAACGAAAAATGAGAGGAAAATCCTCACTCTAAAAACTCTTTAACGACGCACACAAAACATCACAACAGAGCAAAAGGAACGCGTCAAAAAGACGACGATTTCACTTTTACGAAGAGATATGACTTGCTGAGATGACGACTGAATTCACTGAGAGACCAATCTCTCGTCCCGCTCGTCTCGTCGATTTTTACTCCTTTCCATCGGGAACAGAATTGAACGATGAGAAAGTGGAATGCATCTTCTTCCCGAGGTTTAACGACCGAGAGGAAACGTTTTCGTTGGACGTTTTGGCGGCTTTTAACACCAAGGAAGGAGACGATGATGATTTAAACGACGATTCAGATGATGATGATGCGTATCGGACGAATCGCTTTGTCACGGTCTTTCGAACGAGTGGGTTCGTTTCGAGACCGAAAGTCGTCGTGTATGACAACTGGTACCAGAGAGCGAAGGAAGCGTTGACGCCGACGACTACGACGACTTTGATCGGACGAAGAGCGAGGTACCAGTTTTCCATCGAAGAGAAAACGAAGAAGAACACAGACGATAATACAGCGGAGGAGGAGGTGTTTGAACTCGTCTGGCGGTTCAGCGAAAACGACGACGAGAACGCAAACGAGGAGAGCAGAGAGGAGGATACGAAGAAGAAGCGAAATGAGATGGTGATGATGCGAGGTTCTTGTAAGATGAAGCGCGTCGTCGCCGCCGCCGCCAGGGCAGCGGAGGGTGTCGAGACGGGATCTGCAAAGGAAACGGCGACGACGGTTCTTTTGGAGTTGTTGCGTCACGCCTCGTTGAAGTATATTCGCGAAAAGGAAGGAAACGTGGATTTAAAGCGCGCGAACGAGTGTTTGAGGAAAGATCAAGAGATCGCGGTGAAGAAAGAATTGGAGAAGGCGAGAGATATCGAGCAGTTTAAGCGAAAATGTTTTGAGGAGTGTTTGGTCCTCGTAAACGAGAAGAAGAAACGGATTCGGGAGTTGGAGGAGATTCTAGAAACGGCGAGGAAAGAAAACGACGCGTTGAGTAAAAAAATTGGGAAGGGGAAAGGAGGGAAGAAGAGAGGGAGGTCGTCGTCGTCCGAGGAGTCGTCGTCGTCCGAAGCCTCTTCGTCGAGCGAAGAGGTGAGCGACGAAGACGAGGAGGAAGAAGCGAACACGGACGACGAAGATAAGGCCACGCAAATTCGCAAACGCATGCGACAGACTGCCATGGTAGATACCATCAAAACCACGAGTGATGGAAGAAAGAAACCGTCTGCAAAGCCAACAACGACGAAGACAACAAAAGCAACAAAAGCAACCGCCTCGCAAAAATCAAAACCAGCCGCTCGGCGCGTGAACACGTTCGACGCTCTCATGCAAGCCAATTTAGGACGAGATTCCGACGCGAATTCCCAATCCTCCTCTTTTTAGATACATACATACATACATAGATAGATAGATAGATAGATAGTGAATGAGTGCGTGATACTGGTCATCGCGACGAGCGAGCAGTAGTCGTCGTAGTCGTTTTCTCCTTCTTGGAAAAGAAGGAACACGATAAAGGAGAGTTTCGCTTACGCTTTGACATACTAAATACATTTCAAAAAGCTACTCATAATATGCATCATCATCACTACTTTCCCTCCATTTCTCTCTCCTTCATTAGTTTCGCCACGCTCCCATCGTCGTCTTCCACCAAGGTCCCGCTTTTCCAGCACCCCGTCTTCTCCCCGATTTCCTTGTGTTTCTCGTACTCCAAATCCACCTCCTCTTTCGTTCCTTTCCACCCTTTCGGGTACCTCGATAAACTTTGCGTCCCGAGCATCCTGCTCGCTTTCACTCTCAAATCCAAGGTCGTCCACTCGCCTAATTCGTTGTGAAAGTGTTCTTTCATCTTCATCCACTCGCCGACGCCGAATGTGTGCAGTCCTTCGTACAGTTTTTGCCGCTGGTCGTCGCCCCATTTCTTCCCGGAGGTTTCGAAGACGATTTTCGTCGGTTTGAAAAACTGTTGCTTTAAAGCGCCGGTTTCTGCGTCGATGGCATCTTTTCGTGTCACAACTTTACGCAAAGAGTTTGCCCATTGAATTCTTTCTTCTTGGTCTTCTTTTGATGATTCGTTGGTGTTGGTGATGATGTCGAGCATGACGTGTGATGTGTTTTGCGCGCGCGCGTTTGTCGGGGAAGCGCAGTCGAGAAATTCAAAATTCTCGATTGTATTCTATTTAGGGTATCAAATGTGATTTGCGAAGAAAGCGTGCGAAGCGATTGATGTACAAAGAAGAGTAGTTTTCTTTTCATTACGCGCTAATGTGTGCACGGGTATTCGCGGTGTTGTTCTCGTTGTTGTTGTTGTTGTTGCGTGTGCTATTTTCTATGCGTCTAAAACTCGTAGTATATTTGCGTTTATTTTTATCGTCGTTGTTGTTGTTGTTTCTTGGTACTACTACTCGCGATGGTAACTTGTTTTTGCTGCTGCGCTTCGTCGGTGCCCATTCTAGAGTTATCCACGATGGTCTTCGGCGCGATTTGCCCTCCGTTCGTTTTTTCCAGCTGCGGCGCGGTATCTTGACAGGATTGATTGCAAAACAAACCTTTTCCGTTCGCGTCGCACTTATCGTCGATGACTATGGTTCTTTCGCCGTCGTACACCCACTTGGCTAACGCCGAACGGGCTTCGACGCCGTCGATTTTGATCTTGTCGAATTTAGTGTGCACGTAACAGGAGGGCGCAAAGACACCGACGTTTGGATTTGCTTTTGTCGCTTCTCGGAGTCGATCAACCATTTGCGTCTTCCACATTTTCGCGTATTCTTCGCGACGGGAGCGTTCTTCTTCGTCCAAGTTTTCCCACATCTTTTTCGTCAGTTCGAGTTGCTTGTCTTCGTAGACTTTCATGTCTAAAACACCAGAGTTCAAGTCGTCGATGGTTTTCTCGACCAATCTTTGCGTTTGTTTTCGTTTCTCGTGGACGTCGCTCAAATGTTTCGTCGTGGACGACGCCAACGTCATCGATTTCAAATCGGGTTCGTGGACAAACCTGTGGTCGGCTAACGGCCAATTGTCGTGGATGGACATGACGACGGAATCTGTCAACGCTTGCACAAAAAATATGGGCGTTCTGATAAATTTGATCGAATTTCTCGCCACCGCACAACGGTGTACTTTTCGATTGCTGCAGCGCTTGGTGCACTCACTCGGTAACGAATCCTCGGCGCGCCAAAACTTCAAGTACTTCTTCCAACTCGTCTCGTCCCACGGGATAAACGACGGTTTCATTTGGCCGTAGGTGTTGGTGGAGTTAGTCGTGTTGAGACCGAATCGTAAGAGCAGACGACTTTCCGCAGAATTCAAGTAGACGCCGTCTTCGCTCTTCTGGTCGTCGTCGCTTTCGCCGAGCTCCACGGCGGCGTGCCGGAATTTGTCTTGCAATTTATCTTTAAACGTGGAGAAAATTTCGCTGAAAATCCCAGTTTCCTCTTTGTCGCTGCTGCTGGTGGTGCTGGTGGTTGCAGTGCTTACATTCGCTTTTGTCTTGTCATCGTCATCGGTAGCGGAGGCGTTTTTCTCGTTTGACTTTTTGTTGTTGTTTTTGTTTTTGTTGTCCGCGGGAGGCGTAGCTTTCTCTACCAACGCATCGTCGTCGTCCGTGACTAAAGCGGAAGAGAGCGTATCCTCTTCGGCGTTTTCTTCAAAAATCTGTTCCACTATCTCGTCAAATTTCACCGACTCGAATTCCTCTTCTTCCTCCTCCTCTTTGTTACTCTTCGCGCTGTGGTTGTCCTTCGACGCCTCTTCTTTATCGTCATCTTTGGAGTCGTCGTCAGAGTTTTTATTTTCACCGATGGACATTTGATCTCTCGGGTCGTAAAACGTGTGCGTGTGAAAGTAGTGAAATCCAGCGAAGGCGATGCCGGACACTTTGGGAGGTTGCAGTTTCGGGTCGTGCCCTTGAGCTTCGTACGCTTGGGCGATAACATCCGCCCACCGATCGATTTGTGCGACTAAACCGACTCCACCGGCAGATTTTCCGGAGAAGATGATGTTTTTCGCCGACAACAAATCGTGATGGTTGATGAGTTCATCCAAGACGGCGTCGACGATGAGACCGCCGGTCATGGTCACGCCAGACGCGTCCGGTTCGTTACTTCTGCCCAACCAAGAGTCTCCAGAACAATACGCGATATTTACCATATTTGCCGTGTTGAACGCTTCGTTGGATTTCAACACGGATTGAATACCAGTCGAGAAGTGATACGTCCTCGGCACTAATTTCGAAGAGCCTAATCCCGTCGCCGCCCGTCTCGTGCAGTCCTCGTCATTTACGCACGTGCCTCCACCGGAAAGCATGATGATCCACGTTTCGCCGCACGAGTGTTCGACACCATCGCTTGTACATCTTTTCCTTCGCACGGCGCGGTCGACGCGCTTCGATAAATAATACGCGGGAGGCGATCCGTCCAAACATTTCGCGTTGTTTGAAGCGTGATCGAGAAAGCGCACAGGCGATACCGGATTCGGCTTGTATTTCTCATCGCTCGCATCAACTTTACCGTTGTCATCGTCGTCGATGTGAAAGGTACCGTCGGCAATGTTGTCGACGATACCCTTCGCGACGTCTTTGACGATGACCGCGGCGTCCGTAACAACTGCCTTAGCGTGCGGTGCAACTTCTACCACCCCTTTTTTAATGTTGTTGTTGTTATTATAACTATTATTATTCGTTGTTATTGTCGTTGTTGCATTCTTTTGCACACGTTGTTGTTGTTGTTGTTGTTGTTGTTGTTGTTGTTTCGGTTGTTGCTTTGGCTTCGCGTCCGCGGGGGTGGTGGTCGTTGGCGAAGCGCTACCGCCGCTATTCTTGGCGTTCGTGTTGTTGTTACTACTCGGAGTAAAAGTACTTGTTGACGCGATGTTGTTTTTCTCGTCCGCTCCTACCTTTGCCGATGACATGACTGACCCCGTCCCCGAAGTGGCGGTATTCTTCGCATTACCATTCTCGCCCTTCTTGCCGTTATTGTTGTTGTTGTTATTGTTGTCAACATTGACAATACCGTTCTTCTTGTCGTCGCCTCCGTTGCTCTCGCCTCCTCTGTTGCTCCCGCTACCAGCACTCGCACTCTTGTTCTTACTATTATTAGTATTGCTATTAGTATTCTCGCTCGTAGTATTCGAAGACGACGCCTTCGAGGAAGCTTCCGCGGCGGCGGCGAGAGAAGAATCCTTCTTCGCTTGTTCCCTCGCGTGTTTCGCCACCGCTTCTTTCACCAGTTCTTTCCTTCTCTCCTCTAAGAAGAAGTCAATCTTGTCCTTCTCTTGTTTCGTCAGTTCGTCTTCGTCCGGTACTCCTGTTTTCACTTGTTGTTGTTGTTGTCCTCCGAGTCTTTTCAACGCACTCAAACCGCTCGTTCTTCTTGTCGTCGTCATCGTCATCACCAAAGCGGCGACCGTTACAATCAGAACAACAAAAAAGACGCCTCCTTTTCGAAAACTCGTTCCGTTTCCTCTCCGATTGATGTACTTATTCGACAATAAAGGCGCTTGTTCCACATCTTCATCAGCACGGGAAGAAATGGTGGTCATCATTTTCTTCCTTTCTTTTCCTCCTCCTCCTCCCGTTCCAAAAGAAGAAGAAGAAGAGAGTTGTTCTGAACGACAGAGGACTCGATGTTATTCTTCAAATCGGATCGATCCTGGAGATGATGATGAAAGTCTCCTCCTCTGTTGTTCTTTTTAAAGCGGAGAATTTTTCCAACGATGAAATCTTTTTTTGTATCTCTGAAGGAAGAGGCGCGGCTTCACTCTTTATTTATTTAGAGAGAAGAGAGAAGAAAAAAAAAGAGAGAGAAAAAGTATGCCACAATTAGGGTTTAGAACCCTAAACAAAAAAAATTGAGGAAAATCTCATTTTAAGAAGAGAGAGAGAGAGAGACCGTTAGAGAATAAATCCGCTTTGACGACTGTTGTTCTCTGCGCTCTCGTTGTTCTCTCTCTCTCTCTCTCTCTCTCTCTCTCTCTCTCTCTCTCTCTCTCTCTCTCTCTCTCTCTCTCTCTCGAAGCGTTACAGAGCAAAGGTGTGAGAACGAATTCAGAATACGACGACTTTTGCTCTTCCTAATGTGTGCGAAAAGAATACGTTTTTGAAAGCATATTGGGAAAAATGGAACAAACGCAAATCTTGCCTCCAGCACAAACGACCAAACGAGGCGAAAGAGCGCACGTGCACGCGTTTTCCTCTCTTAAGAACAACGAGAATAATAAGGATGAGAACGAGTCACAGTTCTCGTTTACCTACGTCAACGAGAATGCAGGGAAAGCATACGCGGTCACTTTCCTGAGGACAGATAAGAAAACGGTTGAACACGCGCACGCCAAAATCACGTGCGTCTGCCCGTTCGCGCCTCCTTTCGATACAAAGAAGCACATGGCAGCTTCGGGAGCATCCGACGGTTCAATCCAGATCTGGTCGTTAGAAACCGGAGCGTTGATAAAACGACACGAAAAGGTTTTAGCCGGTCCGGTGCGGGACGTGTGTTGGTCCTTCGACGGCGCGAAGGTACTCCTCGCGGGCGAAGGGCGAGAGCAGTTCGCGAAGTGCGTCGACGCGGAGACGGGGACCGCGGTGAAAGACCTTTCGGGGGCGACGCGAGCGTGCACGACAGTTTGCGGGAGCAGGAAAGGGAAGCCGCACAGAGTTATAACAGGATCGGAGGATTTTCGAGTGCGATTTTATACAGGTGGGCCGCCGTTTCAGTTGGAACAACGAGAGCGAGCGAAGCGACGAACACACACTCACGAAAAGTATATAAACGAAGTTCGAATGTCCAGAGACGATAAGTACGTGCTTTCCGCGGCTGGCGATGGGATTGGCGTTTGGGACGTCGAGACGCTCGAGATGGTTGGCGACGAAGGACGGGTCGCCGCGAAGGACGGATCGACGTACGGCGTCGCGTGGTTAGACGACGACGAGGATGAGGAGAATAACACAATTTATCGGTTCGTTTCGAGCGGGGCGGATAAAATGGTGAAACTTTGGAAGGTGAAAGACGTCGTGCGAGAACGACAAGTAGGCGTAGACGTAGAAATCGTCGAGATTTTGAAGAAAACAGACGAAGAAGGAGAAGAAGAAGATGACGTTCGGTTGGTCGTGAAACCGAAGACGGAACAACACGTCGCGAAACACGTCACGCTCGAGGACGCGTACAGTTGTTGCGGCGCGGAGACAACCGTCGATGATATGCAAATAGGCGTGTGCGCGTCCGCCGAGACGGTCGTTTCTTGCGGCTTGTCCGGAAAGATGACCGTGCTCGACGTCGTCGAAGTCGACGATAAAGACGAGTTTGGTGAAAGGAAGAAGAAAAAGCAGCTGCGTTTTCGGGAGGAGATTTTAGGACACTCGAGGCCGATAACGGCGATGTGCTCGGTCGATGTTTCGTCGGGGTCGTCTTCTTCGACGGAGAAAAAGTATCAGGTTTGGACGGCGAGCATACGAAGGGAAGACGATCCGAGACCGAAGATATTGGTCTGCGAGTACGTTCCGGAAACGAAAACCATCGAAAACGTGCGAGAAGTCATAAAGAATACGCCGCTGAAAAAAGTCACGAAACTGGTCAACTGCGGGAACGATATCGTCGCCGCGATTGGTTTCGACGATCACTTGCGCTTCGCGAGCGTTAAAGACATGGCTTTTATAGATGATGACTTTGACAATAGTAACGACAATAACGACCAGGAGTGTCATCGTCGCGCCGTAAAATTTGAGCAACAGCCAATCGACGTCTGCGTCGTTTCCGTTTCCGTTTCGATTTCGCAAGACGAAGAAGAAGAAGAAGAAGAAGAAGAACCACTACTTCCGAAAACAACAAAAGTTACGACGAAAGAAGTTCACCACTGCGAACTTATGATAACGTTTGCAAACGGTCTCGCGAAACTCGTGCCGATTGAATACGAGAAATCGTCATCATCGAGCGACAATAATGGAGGAGGAGGAGAGTTGAAAATTCTATTTGATAAAATACAACAGATTGACGTGAGGACGACGATTCAGACGACGACGATTCAGACGACGACGACGAGAAGGAAAAAAGAAGTCGAGTTATCGTGTGGACGCGCCGTTCAGTTTTCTTCCGGCGGCGGCGGCGAAAAAACGCTTTTCGCTTTCGGCTGCGCCGACGAAGCCGCGGTGTACATTTTCGAGAGAAGAAACGAAGACGGCGTCGTTGAACACAAACAAACGCTCGAGCGAAGCAACGCGTCCTCGTCGTGCAACATCACGTGCATAGATTTTGCTCCAAACGGAAAACATCTCGCCGTCGGCGATTCCAATCGAGAAATTGTCTTATGGACGACGACTTCCAACGCCGAAGATGAAGAAGAAAGAAAACAAGAAGAGACGAAAGAAGAGTTATTCTTCCGTCTCCTAAAACCGCGCGATCGACGACACTCCAAATTCCTTCACAGCAGCCGAATCGAAGACGTCCACTGGTCTCGCTCCTCCACGTCCTTCCTCTCGTGCTCTTTAGACGGCCGCGCGAAAATCTGGCGAAACGTAGTACGAAAGAGTAGTAGTAAAAGTAGCGCGGTCAAAGTCGTCGAGGAGGACGTGAACGCCGTCCGAGGCGGCGTACGTTTCGCCCAACTCTTATACGTCAACAACGAAAACGACGAAAACTTCGACAAAGAAAACGAGGATGATTTGGAGACTGCAAATGCGCATCTCGTCTGCGTCGGCGCCGATTGCGCCGTGCGCTTCTTCGGGCATACTCCGTCTTAGTATTTAAAGAGTTAGAAGTAGAATTTCATCGCATCATTGGAACAGAGACAGCAAATTGCACAAATGTACCATCAATACTTCTGTGTTGTACGTCTCAAGACTGATGTGCAGGTACTCAAATGGCCACATTGATACCAATCGTAAACGTTGACACATATCGCGTCAAATTCAATTAATTTCATTCACATTCTTGGAACACAGAGAGACATTCCCCACAAAAAGTACGCGCACTTTAGACCATTAAAACAGATCCTTTTACTCGCGACTTTACTCTCACGCGTACGTACAAATAGTGTCAATCGTAATTATTCTAAAAATGGCGAAGAAAAACAGCATGAAGAAGCGTCAAAGTCGAATCGCGGACGCGTTAGTGAGAGAGCGGAAACAGTTGGAAAAGCAGCGAGAACGCGAATTGAAGATGAAAGAAGAAGAAGAGAAGACGAGCGTTGGACAGCAGATGCGCGAAAAGAGGAGTAAGAAACACGAGAATACTAAAGGAGGAGTACACGTTCTCACCGGTGGCATTCAGAAACAGAAGAAATCTTCTAAAAGAGAAGGGAAGAATCGACACAAAATCGTACGCGGCGTTCGAGTGGGAAACGCGACGAAAATACGCAAAAACGTCACCTACGGCGGGATTACGATTAAAGATAGCGAGAGCAAAAAAGCAGTCTTAGAAATGCTGAAAGCGGAGGATAGGATGATGGTGTAGAGTGAAATGCGCGAAGATGTGACCTTTTACGGCGTTTGATCGTCGCGCGATGAAAGCGAGCGAGAGCGTTAAAAAGCGGTTTCGTTGGCGACGCCGAAAGCGGAGGAGAGGAGGAGGATGGTGTAGTAGAGTGTGCGTGTGTATGCGCGCCGCTATTTCTGCGTGTATTAGTATTAGTATTAAAGTAAACGTATTATTTTACAGTCTCACGACTTTGAGAACGACGAGGGACTCTTCGTCCGCTTTCGTCCATTTCGCGCGTTCGACTCGCATTCCGTCTTGGTTGGATAAAATCTCCATCATCTCCTCGATATCGTTTTGCGCGTACGCGACGACGAGAAACGTCCCTCCGTTTGGTCGCAACCACGATTTGATGTCGTAGAGAATTCGGTCGACGACTTCTCGGCCGCGAACGCCTCCGGCCCACGCGGCGGTTAACGAGGAAGACAAAGAAGAACTTTTCGTTGAAGGGTCGTAAATCTCTTCCGAAGGTGTGACCACGTACGGTGGGTTGAACAGCAACACGTCTATTGGTTTCTTCTTCCTCTCTTCTTCTTTCACTTCTTCTGTTTTCTTCTTCTTCGCATTTATCCGGCGGCGGTAAAACCGGTCGTCCTCTAACATGTCGCCGCGGAAAATCTCAATCGAATACCGCGACGACGACGAGTCGTCTTCATCAAAGTCCTCCTTTTCCTCCTCCTCATCATCCCCGACGACTCGCAACCCATGTCTCCGCATCGTCTCTTTCGCGTGTTCTACCGCCTTTTCGTTCACGTCTACTCCGAGAAACCGCCACACGCGACGACATTTTTTCTTCGTCTTTGAATCATCTTCCCGCTGCTTCCTTTGAAGCCGCTCCTTCATTTCTTCGCAAAACCGCATCGCGTGCGAACACAGCACGTACCCGGAACCGACGCCGATTTCCACGCTGACAAATTCTTCTTCCTCCTCGTCGTTTTCATCATCAAAATCGTTTTCATCGTCGTCATCGAGTCGTCTCAACGCGTTCGATTCCTTCCTCTTTTCCCGAGACCAAATCTCCTCCGCGACGGCATCGGCGAGGAGGAAGGAGTCTTCGCTCGGCTCGTAGACGACGGATTTGTCGTACGAGGTGTCTCTGATTCTCGCCATTATTATGGGAATAGTGTTATAAATGAAGCGATTGTTCGGTGATGCTTAGTATTATTGTTCGTTCGTTCGTGAATGAATGAATGAAGAAAACAGTTAAAATTATGAAGAAAAGTCTGCTGTAAAAAGCGCGTTCGATCGATCGATCCGGAATCTCTCTCTCTCTCTCTGCTAAAGGGAAGCGAACCCTCTCCTCGCTCGCACGCGATTTTCATTCTCTCGCATCTGCTCTAAAGCGTTCCATAAGTCTTCGATTTTCACGTCGACTTGTTTATCGGCGTCGTCTTCGGCGTACTCTTCCGCTCGTAAATCTTTTATGCGGACGCATCCGTTTTCCCACTCCGAAGGAGCGACGAAGACGACGTATCTTGCGCCGATGCGGTTGGCGTAATCGAAGGTTTGCGCGACTTTTTTTTTCGGTTCGAGGAGGACGTCGACGACGACGAGTCTTTTGTTTTCGTCGGCGCTATTAATGTTTCCATCTCCGTCATCATCGTTACTACTACTACCACCACCACCACCACCACTACCATTCGAAGGAGGAGAAGTCTGCCTCAACAAACCCGCCGCTTTCATCGCCTTGCCTTGCATGTCTTTGTTATACGCGCAGACGCAGAAATCAACCCTTTTTTGGACGTTTGGGAGTAAATTTTTCTCCTTCAAAAGTTCGACGATGACGCAATCGCCGAAACCAAACCCGCACGCCGGTACCGGCGTCGTCGCTCCGTACAAAGATAACAACTTATCGTATCTACCACCACCGGCGATCGCTCTCAACTCGCCGGCTTTATCGAACGCTTCAAAGACGACGCCGGTGTAATACGCTAATCCTCTCACGACGGAAGCGTCGAATTGGAGCCAGTCGCCGAAACCGTACTCCTCCGCCAGTTTGAACAATTCTTTCAACTCGCGTATGGATGAATCGTCCACGGCTTTCGTATTGCTATTAGTATTATCACCATCATCACCACCGCTACTTACTTCGATCGCCTCTCTGGCCATTTCCTCCAACTCCTCGACCGTTTTACAACTCAACGTCTTCACCACGTTCTCCGCGGTTTCTCTCGGTAACCCCAACGTCTCCGTCAACTCCTTTACCACCGCCTCGGCGCCAATCTTATCTAGCTTGTCCAATATCACGCACGTCGGCGCGAAAATCTCGTCCGGCACGTCGTTAATCGTCAACATCGATTGCATGACTTTCCTCGAATTCACTTTAATCCCGACGTCCGCGCTCGTAATCCCGCAGCTCTTAAAAAACTCCACCGCCGCGCTCAACAACTCCACCTCCGCGGTTATTTCCTTGCACCCAATAATATCCATGTTCCACTGATAATGCTCTCTTTTCCTTCCTCTCTGCGTGGCTTCAAACCTCCAACATTGCGGTATCGAAAACCACTTCAGCGGCAAAATCATCGACGCGCCTCTCGACAACACCATCCTCGCTAACGTCGGCGTCATCTCCGGTCTCAGCGTCACTTCCACCCCGTCTTTATCCACGAACGAATACATCTGTTGCGTGATCTCCTCCCCGGCTTTCCGTTTGTATAACTCTTGCCGTTCCAACACCGGCGCGTCGTACTCCTCGAACCCTGCTCTGAGACCACATTTCCGGAATTTCTCAAACAACCACGTTTGCAATCGAAACTCCTCGGGGAAGAAGTCTCGCGTGCCGGAGACGGCATCCAAGTTAACCGGAGGCGTTTGCGACGCGTGCACCGTTACAACTGAGCCTCCTCCTCCCGATGATGACACCACACCTTCTCTCTTCTTCTTCAGTTCTTTCTCCAACTTTTCCTTCTTTTTCCGCTCCTTCCCCGCTTGGCGAATCAGTTGCTTCTCCGTTTTCGGTTCCTCTTCGGACATCTTTTTAAATAAACTCACGGGGACAAAAAGAACCAAAACCACCAGTTCAAATCTCGGGTGATTCTCGGTCGTTGTTCTTCTTCTTCTCTCTCTCTCTCTTCCGCGTTCTTCTTCTTCTTCTCTCTCTTATTCGTTTTGTGGTGATTTCTGCCGCCATTTTTAGAGGGAGAAAAGGACGAGTATTTAGGGTGTACAAAAGTGTCGATTTTTTTTTATGAAGGAGAAGTTTTTTTGTACAAACAAGTTTCATTGGATATACTACCGAGAGCGTCAAAAACACACTCTCTCTTATTCTCTCTCTTATTCTCTCTCTCTCTCTCTCTCGAGATATTTCTCTCACAATGCAAAATCATGCGAAATTAGAAGATGGACCCTTTGTAGCCGGCTTTTTCTCTTTCGGCTTGCATCTTCGCCGCGGCGGCGGCTCTTCTGGCGTTGGACGCGTCCTCCTCCGCCTTGGCCTTGGCCTTCTTCTCCTCCGGCGTGAGTTCTTTCTCGCTGGAACCTTCGTAGGCGTTCCAGTTCGATTGGCCCGCGACGGACGTTTTGAACGTTTCCGAATCATCTCTGGGAGGGGCGGAGAAGTTGCCGCCAGATCTGTTTAAAAAGAATAGAACAAAAGA
>JACLAB010014099.1_pt1 | contig 19768 bp, 16 predicted proteins | sample 8027921 | NCBI WGS metagenome assembly JACLAB01 (sample SAMN15725117, study PRJNA655200) | protist metagenome | isolation source: fluorescence activated cell sorting (FACS) single amplified genomes of... | place: USA: West Boothbay Harbor, Gulf of Maine | collected 2000-07-19 | reverse complement strand
CGTTCGCGTCACGTCTCAATAGTCGCAAAAGTCTTCGAAATTTTGAGTCCGAAGAAGAGCCGTGCCGGCGTCGCTTGAAAAGAGCTTCCACAATTGAACTGCATAAATTTTCATTCCGCGCGGGATAGGACGCACTTAAGATCGTCCAGTGACAATGGTTTCTTGTTGTTAGTAAAGAAGAACGCACGGGAAATCATTTTACACGAAAAGAATTAGATTTAAATCGCTTTGATAGAAGAATAAGCGGTCAAGAAGATTGCTTCGGAGGAGAGAATTCTTAGAGCACTCGGAAAAGAAGAAGGCAGAGGGGCCGCTTTTGAACAAGTTTGAATTCAATAAAAAAAAGGACTTTTAAGAAGGAGAGAGTGAGAGAGAGAGCTTCGTGCGCACACGTGCTTGGAGCAAAATGAACGGCGAGGGTGAAGGAGTCGAACGGCAGCACAAAAGTTCTGAAGAGGAAGAACTCGCGCGGCCGTCGTCGCCGATAGGAAGGGCCGAAGAAATTGGTGGTGGAGCTGAGGGTTCCTCACCCAAAAGTGAAACTCAACCACAAGAATTGGAGCGAGGAGGAGAAACTGCTACTGATCCGCCGCCGCCAACGCCGCCGCCGATTGTTACCGACCAACAAGTGCTAGAGAATGACGACCCAGGGGAGAAAGAAGAAGAAGAGACGAAGTTCGTGGAGTGGGATCCAACCGGGAGGTTCGGTCGGACGACGCAGTTGTTTGGGCGAGGGACGTACAAGAATGTGTATAAAGCGTTTGACGAAGAAGAAGGCATGGACGTCGCGTGGAATCAAGTTAAAGTTTCTGGTTTACCGCCAGAAGAGAAGCAACGGCTCATGCACGAAGTTGAGATTCTCAAGAAGCTCGATCATAAGAACATCTTGAAATTCTATCACAGCTGGAACGTCATGGAGAAGGGCGAAATGTCCGTGAATTTCATCACCGAAGCGTGCGAAGGCACTTTGAATAAATACGCGGCAAAGTTTAAGACCAACCTCGACATGCGTGCCGTCAAGTCGTGGTCTCGCCAAATTTTGAGAGGATTGGAGTATTTACACTTGCACGATCCCCCCATCGTGCACAGAGACTTGAAGTGCGATAACATTTTCGTCAACGGTAACGCTGGCGAGATTAAAATTGGCGATTTAGGTCTCGCAGCTATGCTCAATCATCAAAGAACGCATTCTGTCATCGGAACGCCCGAATTCATGGCTCCTGAACTCTATGAGGAAGATTACGATGAACGCGTAGATATCTACTCCTTTGGGATGTGTTTGATTGAGTTGGTCACCTTCACGTGTCCATACTCCGAGTGCAAAAACCCGGCGCAGATTTATAAAAGAGTTTCGCAGGGCATTTTGCCCGATGCTCTCGAAGCGGTCAAGGAAAAAGGCGACGCGATTTATAATTTCATTTTGAAGTGCATTGCACCAAAAGAAGAGCGTTGGACTGCTTCTGAACTGCTCGCGGATCCGTTCTTGGAGAAGAAACAGTCGCGTCCACGCAACTTACCGCGCGCGGTCGTTGAAGAAGAACCCGCAGCGCCGAGACCTCAGGTCGCGGAAGAGGAATCGTCAGAAACGAGCAGGTCTAGTTTTGACACGCTTACGAATCCTCCACCTGTACTGACGAGCAGCGATGCTGTCGCTGTTGCGGGTAGCGAAACGAAGGGGAAAGGTTTGTATCCCATACAAGAGGCATCGAAAGAACTTCCGGCAACGCCCGGCGGACGATTCTATCGCGTCGTTTCCAACACCGAAGGATCTTCCGACCTACCCACTGGTCCTTTCGAACAACGCGAGCGTGGTGCTTCGTTGAACATTCGCGTCAAAGGTTTGTTGATGGACAATAATACTTTACGTTTGCGCTTGCGTATTACGGATCAGTCTTCCGGTCAGACGAGAACTGTAGAATTTCCATTCAGCACGAATACAGATTCTGCGCAGAACGTCGCGAAGGAGATGGTCGAAGAGTTACAACTCTCTGAATCCGACGTGAATACTATCGAACGCGAGATAAATAAGGAGGTGAAGTATTTGTCCGAGGAGAGGCCGAACTTGGAATCTGGCGAACAACACTCCTCTCGAGACTCGTTTGAAGAGATGCGATCTACGAACGGTTTCGGCGACGGAGGTTCGAGTGAACAACTCGCTAGCGGTGCTGGCTCTACCACTGGGTTGACCAGAGTGGATAGTGCGAGGTCGGTCGAATCGCAAGATCGCGAGAGCCTCCATCATCACAGCGCGGGAGGATCGCCGGAGGAGATGCACGAGCGAGAAAGATCTCCACAAAAATCTCCCATCGTCGTTTCCGCAGAGTTGCGACAAGATCCATTTGTCAGATCAGCGTCACCGTCGATAGTCGTTGGTAGATCAAAGACGCAAGAGGACGCTTCATCCGTTCAGCAATTAGGCTTGGACGTGCAGAGCATGTCGCTCGCTTCTGATGAACGCATAGAAAGATCTCACTCTGCGGGACCGGGATTGGCTCAACAGCAATTCAAAGCACGCGAACCCTCTCATCAGTATCCAGGTGATCAGAGAGGCAATGATTCGAGCGCGAGTGCATCGAAGTTGAGTTCTCCGTTAGCTTCTCCGCCGGTTGGTGCTTTAAATAATTCGAATTACCCACAACAAATTCCGGCGGACGTGCTTTCTAGCGGTGGTATTTCTTTACCACCAAAACATCCTCAGTCTCAACAGCAAGCGATGAAACAGCAGCAGCAGCAACAACAACAACAACAACAACAACAACAAGGCTACGACGCGTCAGCAGCGGCGTATCCGAGTCGATCAGAGACTCCGGTTCTTGCCGCACTAGAGGATGGTGAGTTAGAGTACGATGATGAAATGGAGCTTCAAGTTTTAGAGGAGTTAGAAAAAATGCAGCAGCAAGAAGAGGCGGAAATGCGGCACAGGCACGCGACCGAGCGCCAGAGTAAAGTTCGTGCTTTTCACAAAAGGCGTTTAGAGCGTTCGTTCTCAAGATTAGGAACCAATCATCAATCAGATGGCAATCTCCCGCAACTGGCCACCATGCAGCAACAGCAACAATACACGCAGCAAGTGCAGCAGTCTCAAATGACTCAGACCGCGCACTCTTCAGCTTCGTTATCGACCTTGTATCAGCCGGTGCAATCACAGCAACAGCAACAGCAGCAGCAACAACATCAACAACAACAACAATACGCTCAACAGCATTTCTCTGCCGGGATGGAAAGTGCCAAGCCGCCTCTCGCACCCTCTCAGGGTTACAGCTCTGATCAACCATTGGTTAACGGTCATTTGCAAAGTGCAGCTGCTGCGTCGAATACTTACGGAAGTGATATTGGAACCTCTTCGATTGGAACGATGTCTCGCGAGTCGTCCAAGGCGTCTATGAGTTCTGACAACCGCGACGAAGCTGGCGACATTGGAAAGGTACAGTTGACGGGAGAGCAGTTGAAGGAGGCGAAAGAGAAAAAGAAACGCGCCGCGTTGGAAAAAATGAATGCGTTGACGGGGAGTTGCTTAACGGGATTAGATGTTAGAAAGAATAGCGATAAGAGTTCTCAACTAGCCTTGAAGGACGAAGCGAAACTGATGGAGAAGATGCAAAAGGCTGCAGACTCGGTTTCGCTGAGCGGCGAGAGTTGAGAACACTTATAACAGATATAAAAATTGTAAACAAAGCAAAGCGTACATGCATAAATATGAATCGAAACAACAGGAATTATTTTAATACGCAAATATTACTGGTATACTAATGGTTTTACAAATTTTTTACTATATTTTACTGTTGCTTACCAACATCTCGACGATTTTATCCCACCGCATTCTCTAACTTCAAGGACATGAGCGCTTCGACTTCGGCGGCGAATTCGAGAGGTAACTCTTGAAATACTTCTGAGCAAAAGCCAGAAATGATCACACCAACCGCAGATTCGAGATCAATACCGCGCTGTTGAAAGTAAAACAACTGATCTTCACCAATTTTGGAAGTAGACGCTTCGTGCTCGACTCTAGAGGAAGGATCCTTGACTTGGATGTATGGGTACGTATTCGCGCCGGCATCGTCCCCAATCAACATAGAGTCGCATTGTGAATAGTTTCTCGAGCCAGTCGCGTTGGGGCCAACAGAGACTAGACCTCGATACACGTTTTTGGACTTTCCAGCAGAAATACCTTTCGAAACAATTCTAGATCTCGTATTCTTACCGACATGTATCATTTTCGATCCCGTGTCAGCCTGCTGCTTGTTATTCGTCAACGCGACAGAGTAAAACTCCCCCTTGCTATTATCTCCAGCGAGTACGACGGATGGATATTTCCACGTGATGGAAGAACCGGTTTCAACTTGTGTCCAAGAAATTTTCGAGTTATCACCTTTACACAAGCCGCGTTTCGTGACAAAGTTATAGATACCTCCTTTTCCGTTTTCGTCGCCAGCGTACCAGTTTTGAACGGTGGAGTACTTTACTTCGGCGTTTTTCCCCGCGTAAATTTCTACAACCGCAGCGTGAAGCTGGTTTTCATCGTATGCTGGAGCAGTGCAACCTTCGAGATACGAAACGTATGAATCGTCTTCCGCCACGATCAAAGTTCTTTCAAATTGTCCGGAGGACTCGGCGTTGATGCGAAAGTACGTAGACAACTCCATCGGCGAGATTACACCCTTGGGGATGTAGCAGAAAGATCCGTCTGAAAAAACAGCGGCATTCAACGCCGAAAAGTAGTTATCGCCTACCGGGACAACAGAACCGAGATATTTCTTTATGAGCTCTGGGTACTCCTTGATGGCCTCGGATATCGAACAAAAGATAACGCCGGCTTTCAACAAGTCCGCTCTAAATGTCGTCGCGACAGAAACGGAATCAAAAACGGCATCTACGGCAACGTTTGTCATTCTTTTCTGTTCGTTCAAAGGTATTCCCAGCTTATCGAACGTTTTCAACAGTTCTGGATCGACTTCATCTAAAGATTCTTTCTTCTCTAATACTTTTGGTGCCGAATAATAGGACACGGCCTGGTAATCAATCTCCGGGTATTTGTTATCCGACCAGTCCGGCTCTTCCATCGTGAGCCATTTTCGGTACGCTTTCAAGCGAAATTCCAACATCCACTCCGGTTCATTCTTCTTCGAGCTGATTAATCGAACGGTATCTTCGGATAGACCTTTAGGAATCGTCAAGGTTTCGATGTCCGTGGTGAAGCCCCATTTGTACGGTTTATTGAGCATATCCTGAATCTTCTCCCCTTCCGTTTTCTTCTCCACGGCGACCTTCAAAGTTTTCGAGGAATCTTTCTCCGGTACCGTCGCCTCGTTTTGCTCGCTCGAAGAACTTTCGTTGATCACCGCCCGCGTCGTCGTCGTCTTGTAATTCTTTTCTGAAAGACGGCGATGACGACGACGACGTGTCTCAATTCCTTTCGAAGACGACGAGGCAATTCTCGTCTTTGAAGAAAACGACGTTCTCGTCTTTCCAGTCGCGGACGATGACATCATCGAATGAAGACATGCGGTGCTCATCGCGCGCGCGTGTGTGTGTATGTCTGTCTGTCTGTCTGTGTTGAACTCTGTTTAGGTACGCGTTTTTAGAACAGTAGTAAAAAGAGTCGCGAGAGAGAGAGAGAGAGAAAATTATTGTGAAGGGGAGAGGAGGTAAGATTTTGGGACGAGAAGACCTGCTGGTGCTGATTTTTGTGGGGTCAGGAGTCAACTCTCTCTCTCGTACGAGTACTTCAAAAAATTAATTCTCTTCCGCCGCGATACGGAAAGCTTCAAACCTGCGCGTGCGTGCTTCATCGAAGAGAAGAAGAAGAACAGAAACATGACTGGAAAAGGAGGAGATGCGATTCGATCTCCGCGGTGGTTATCCATCGAGGATCGCTCGTTGCAAGAGATTTACGAGTCCGTGAGAGAGTTGCTTTTGGAAACTTTGAACGAGGACGAAGGGTGGAAAGGTTTGACGCGCGATGACATCTCGGTCGAACCGCTTTCCGGAGGGATAACGAACAAGATGTTCAAGTGTGAACCGCCAAAACCACTGACACCGGTGGTTACCAGAGTGTATGGATCGTCCACGGATAAATTCGTCTCGAGAACGGACGAGAGCGAGATGGCGTTGGCGCTAAATAAGAGCAATTTTGGCGCGAAAGTAAGAGCGGTGTTTCAAAACGGCTGGGTGGAAGATTTCATAGAGAGTTCCTCTTTAGTTCCGTTAGATATGAAGAAGACAGAGATTTTGACAACCGTAGCTGGAATTATCAAACGATTCCACGAATTAGACATGCCACACAGAATCGCTCGGCCGCAAGCGATAGCGGAAACAGCAACGACATCGTCGCCGTACGGAGAAGGCGCTGCGGCAAACGTCGCCGGCGAGTTTTGGGAAACCATAGAGGTCTGGTACTCCATGGCGTTGGAGGTATCTTTTCCGGAAGATCCAGAGAAACAGAAACTATTAGATGCGCTGTGTGTCCCTCAGTTGAAGGAAAAGATCAAAAGGGTTAGAAAGATGTGCGATGCGACAAACTCGCCGACGGTGTTTTGTCACAACGATATTCACGCGGGAAATTTTCTCGTCGAGGAACCGTCCAAGAAATTGATTTTGATTGACTTTGAGTACAGCGCGCATGGACCGAGAGGATTCGATTTGGCAAACTTTTTTTGCGAATTTGCCGGATTTGAGTGCGATTATTCGCTCTTGCCAGATAAGACGACGCGAGAGGTTTTTTATGAAATATATTTATCAGCCGGCGATACGGTCGAACAATTGGAGAAAGAAGTGGAGGTGTTTTACATCGCGACGCACTTGTTCTGGGGGATTTGGAGCGTTTTACAATCAAAGTTTTCGCCGATAGAATTTGACTTTTTAGACTACGCTAGGATGCGTTTGAGGCAAGGCGCCGTGTTGCTCGGGGAAAACGCAGATTCAATGTCGCCTTCGAAACCGGACTCTCCTTTGGAAACGCCAAAGTCACCGAACGCGCCTTCCTCGTGGGGTACTGTAAACGAAGCGCACTTCACGAAGTCGCCTCGACATTCGTTGGATAAGAGTAATGCTAGGTAATCTTAGGCAAGTGAGTTCTAAAATATGAGTGCGTCCGTACTGCTTTCTTTCGATTTAATTTTTAGCAACATTTTAGCAACATTATGATTGTGTGCAAACTTTTAACTCGATTGAGCGAACGCGACGCCCTTCTCTATGCTCGCTCGTAACTCGGGAATAGCATTCTTTACCATTTGTTCCTCAAACAATGTCATTGCGCCCAATCCTAAAACTTTCTCGACTCCGTTAACGCCTAATTTGACTTTACTAGCAAAGAACGGCAGTTCCGGGATAACATTTGACGAGACGTAAGCGCATTCTATCACGTTCGATTCTCCAGCCAAACCCTTCAGGCATGATGTTGCCATATTCTCGGCAGCTAGTGCCATACTTAACGTCGCAGATCCAGCGCCGGCTTTTGCATCCACGACTTCGGTACCGGCGTTTTGAATGCGCGTCGTTAAGTTTTGCAACTCGCTACCTTCAAAAGGCTTCGATAACTTTGGCGTCATTTGCGAAAGTAAAGGAATAATTGTCTCGCCGGCGTGGCCACCGATAACAGGCACAGTTACGTCCGATACTGATTTTCTCAAGCGTTGTAATTCGTCTTTTCGTAAGCCGTACACGAAAGTCTCTGCTCGCACGACGTCAAGTTTCGTCACGCCTAAAACTTTGCGAGGATCGAACGCGTTGTATTTCTTCAGCACTTCCACCGCGATGGGAACCGTTGAATTTACTGGGTTCGAAATAATATTCAAAATTGCGTTGGGACAATATTTCGCAACCCCGACGGTTAAGTCTCTCACGATCCCGGCGTTGATTTTGAACAAATCGTCTCTGGTCATGCCTGGTTTTCTCGGAATACCCGCCGGAATGATGACCAAGTCGCATCCGACTAAAGCGTCTCTTAATTGGTCTGGTCCTGCGTACCCAGTCACTTCAGATTCAGTATTGATGTGTGATAAATCTACAGCCACTCCTGGCGTGATTGGCGCGATATCATACAATCGCAAGGCTTTTATTCGAGGCGACTGTTTCAACAACAACGAAAGCGTTTGCCCAATACCCCCGGCAGCTCCTAAGACGGCAACCGTAAACTTCTCTTTGTTTTTCCAAAACAGAGCATCGTTACGTTCTATGATGGCATGCGTTGTTGATATTCTTGCTTCTGATGACGTAGTCAACGACGACGAAGATGGTGGTGGCATTTGTGATTCTCTCGCGCGCACATCTTGAAAGTGTTGTCGTCGGCGCGCCTGCGAATTTTGTTTTTACGATGAGAGAAGAGAAGAGAAGAGAGAGTTCGTTAGACGACGCGACGAGAGAATTTAGTCCTAAGGAAGAAAGAAAGAAAACAAAAAGAGAAGGAAAGATAGAGGAATTCAACGCACCGAGGATGTCATCGACGAAGGAATGAGTTGCTCGGAGAGCGAGTGAACGCGTCTTCTCGCGCGAGACGATGAAGATGGGTCCATTTTTCTTCTTTTCTGTCCAAACAAAGTGTGGATTCGCGTCAAATTTCGTCAAAAATAAGGAAGCAAAACAGAAGAGTGCACGAGTAAGACGAGGGGTTCCCATCTCCTTGTGGATCAAAGAAGTAGAAAAGAGAGCTACTACGAACGCGCGAAGAGCATGTTCTCTCCGCCGTGTGGTCAGTCTCATTTTGAGAGAGTTATATCGTCCTCTTCCTCCTCCTCTTTGTCCTCCTCTCAAATCACAAGTACTGGTAACTACCACCACCAGCACAACACGAAGAACGCGCTGCAGAAGAGGAAAGCACCGATGAAACTCTTCGCGCACCCGAATAAGAACAGAATGCGAAGCAATAAAAAAGTTATCGACAATTCAAACAAGCCATATACGCCGTGGGCGCTGGATTTGGCGTTAATATTCAACTGGACCGATATTATCGACGAGGAGATGCGAGAGGAGAAAAAGTCTCTGAACATATTCCTCGACGGGGCAAACATCGCGTGGCAGCGCGGTGCTCTCTTGAGGAAAAAGTTCAAATGTCGACAGTTTCCTCTCAGTGCGGGAATAATTGAGGCTTTGAACTACGAGCATTGGTCGAATCATAAAGTAATAGCGTATCTTCCAAAAGAATACGTCATCGGCGAGCTGCCAAACTTGTGCGACGGCGGAGGCTTAGCGACAGTCAACACGGAACACGTAAAGTATTTGCAAAACGGTATTTGGGTGAACGAAAAGCTGAAAGCACTCGTGGATGAAGGGAAAATACAGCTCGTGGAGCGCAAAGAAGGCGGCGACGACGATTTAACGATAATCGCTGAAGCGAAAGCGAAAGACGCGTGGATATGTTCAAACGACCAGTTTCGAGATCATAAGAACGACAAGAGCCTTCCGTTTTCTGGAGGCCGCTCGCTCAGAGAGTTTTCTCGTTTAAGACGATTCGAGTGTAACTTTTTAATCGCTCCGGGTTTAGACGAGAAAATGTTGCACGCTATGCAATCCGCGAAAGGGTGGGAACCGAAAGTTGGTTGGGAGTTCGATGCGTTCTACAAAGAGGAATCCGAAAAGAAGAGACGGAATATCGTGAGCAGTAGTAACAGTAGTAGTGACGATGATAGTAACAATAATAGTAGTGCACATGGTTCCGGGAGAAACGATAATCCTGGCGCTTTAAATGGCGTTCTGCCGTTTTACGCCATGCCGCACGAAGTTCTCCCATGCTATTTCGAGCCAGTGCCGACGACGGCTATGATTGAAGCGAAAAAGTTGTTCGAAAAAAAGAAAGATTGGTCGCCACCGTTCGTGAAGAAAGAGTAATCACGCTCAATACGCCATTGATTACCTTCTAACTTACGTAGAGAAATTGAGTAGAATGATAGATGTTAATGAAAAGAATTACATAGATTTAATCAAGCCCTCGATTTCTTTGAACACCGTCGTTTTTTGGCGGTTCCCGTCAATAGTTTTCATGATGTTCTTGTACTTGGAGAGCACCGCGTTGACATTGGCGTGATGCACCTTCAATCGGTTTTGAGCCTTTTCTTCCGTATCGTCTGATCGCTGCGTGAGACGCTTCGCTACAGTCTCATCAGGCGGCGGGAAAAACTTCAAGTGATAAATTTGTCCAGTCACCGGGTCCAATCTTCTACCGACGACGCGTTCGAGCAACTCTTCGTCCGGCACGTCGAGGAGCAAAAACAAATCTGGTTCGATACCGTACGAACTCAACGCCTCAGCTTGAGACGCGGATCTCGGGTAACCATCGAGAAGCCAGCCGCCGGCGCAATCCGGTTCGTTCAATCGAGATTTCACCATATTCACGACGACCTCATCTGGGACCAAATCACCTCTGTCCATAAACTCTTTCGCTTTCAAACCATCGTCCGTGCCTTGTGCAACGGCAGCTCTGAGCAAGTCACCGGCGGAAATGTGCGTGATTCCAAATTTCTTAACGATCAATTCGCACTGAGTCCCTTTCCCCGAGGCTGGAGCGCCAGCGATGACGATTTTCTTCGCTTTCTTCTTCATCGCTTTGCGGGCAGTCACGCCGATAGCCGCAGCGGCGAAAACGCCAGCGGCAATTTGCGTCGGAGTCGGTCCAGTCGCGGCCGGCGGTGGCGGCGCTTTTGACTTGGCCGCGATCTGCTGAATGCATTCGTTCTTTGAAGAAGATGGCGCGAGAAGCGAAATACTTTTTTCTGATGATGCCGACGTCTTTTGTTGTTGTTGTTTTTGCGAGCGACAAACGACGAAAGAAGAGGAATTCTTTTTATTCTTATTTTTATTACTCGTCGACGACGTCGTCGTCGTTTTCGACGCGCGAAGAGCAGACGACGTGAAAAGCGAAGATGCGGTGAGCGCAGACATTATTGTCAAAACGTATAGCCCCGCCTCGTGTGTTTCTGACGTTCCCTCCAGGCGTTTTGGTTTTTAGAATTTGATTATTTTATTTGATTGATTTTTTTCGGGATCATCATCATCATCCATCGCGTGGAGGACGGAGGAGGAAAGACAGCAGGGGAGGAGATGAGAAAATCTATGCATAAGGAAGGGATTTTCCGCACTTTTCATCTTCGTCCTCGTCGCTCGCTCTTCATTTCAATTTTTCGTGACTTTTTCAGAACACACACGCAAACAAACACAAACAAACACACACACACTCGCCACGCCACGCCACGCAATGATGATGATGATGGCGACAACATCGGCATTGACGACGTCATCATCGTCGAAGATGTTCGAGAGGAGGACGATGAATATCACCAGCGCGCGCCAAAAAGGAATGACTGCTTTCGGAGTTAAAAACGAAGAACGAAGAAGCGCGATGAAATGCTCCGCAGAATCATCATCGTCGTCGTCGTCGCTCGTATTCGACGGAACGTCTATGTTTACTATTTATTCAGAATTGAACGGAGAAAATGTCATCTTTCCTTCGTTCTTAGAGTCTGCGTTGCATGTGTGTGAAGTTTCGCGGTCGCACCCGGATTATATTTCTGCACACTTTCACGAGAAAGTCGGCACGGACCAGTTCAAGCAGCTCGATAAGAATCTGCCACCACATCAGTACATGAACTATACTTTATTCGACTCTCCTCCGGAGGAAGTTTTTAGTAGGTTTGATGACCTCTTCGATAGCTCAGATATTGCCCACCCGTCTCCGCAAAAATACGCCATGCTGAGTGCGAGTGAAGTCGACGTGTACCCGAAGAACGACGCCGCCGTGGAAGGCACGTTTGCAAAACGGGCGAAGGAATCTGTAGACAAAGAAACGAAATTAACTAAAATAGGATTAAACGATAGGAACGTAGCCATAGTTATGGCCCTGAAATGCGATAACGCATTAGACGCTGAAAATTGGGTACAAACATTCGGGATTGGGAACTTGGAGAAACAGTTGAAGAAAAATTTCCAGCTCGCGGTATTACACGAAGTTAAACTGGGACTCGGCCCGATGGTTGAAAACGACGAAGCTTCGCAAGCCGAGGGTGATGCGACGCCGTTTACGCATGTGGTATACGCCTCTCTCGGTGAGGTGGAGGATTCCATTGCTAACGATGCGGTTTCTTTAGTACAACAGGCGTTGGTAGCAGAAGGTATAGCGGATGGATCGGTAGTGCACGCGTTCAAATGCGCTTTTAACATTGCAAAAAAAGGAACGCCCTGCGGCGCTTTACCAGCCGCGCGAGAGATTCAAAAGCGAAAAGAGGAAAACGAACAGGCTCGCAAGAATAATAAGTTTTAGTTCTACGATTATTACGAATAGAGCGTACCAGGTGCCAGGCCAGGTGTCGGGTACGCGCAAAATAAATAAACAAACATCACAGCACATTTTTATTTACAACGTTTCACTTCTCCCCACTCCTCTCGCTCGGTGTCTTCGAGGAGCTGGATGACTATTCATGTACCCTTGAAGTGGATCTTCTAAAGTTGGCACGTAATTGGATTTAGGTTGTGTCCTTCCTTCGTTGCTTCGGGATCTTGGACTCTGCATGGCCGAATGGTCGCTGATACCGAACGCCGACATCCCCATTTGCTTCGCTTGATTGTTGGAACTTCCTCTTTTTCCGCTGCTGCCTCCGAGCATTTTCATGTCATCTCCGCCAAAAACACTTTGCATACCTGGAAGTGAACCCATTTGGTGTGAACCGTGCGTATGCTGATGGTGTGGATTTGTAGGGTCGTGATGATTTTCGGTGCGATGCGGCGCGAAATGATCCCGAGCTTGCGCGTGCGCTCGCTGCAAGTGATCCCTTTCGTCTCCAAATCCTTCGCCGCCCTCGTTTGCGTTCTCATCAACATCGTGTTTCCCAACCAGCGTCGGGCAAATACCTGCTTTGACTACAATTGGATCGTCGCCACGCGTGTAGCTCAATTTATCACCTCGTTCTTCTCCGAGCATGTCCCCTGGGGTTTGGTTGATGAGTTCATACATGTCCTGCGTGACGTGACGTCTTCCCAAGCTCAAAGCGACGTCGTTGGCATTCAACTTGAACGTAGAAATCACGGCATCGAACAGCGCGAACAAAAGTGCGCGTCTTTTCTCAACTTTGCAGTTTAGCGCGAGGACGAGAACAGTTGCTTCGTCATTAGCACCTCTGGCCTCGAGAGTCTGTGCGGATGGAAGAATCTTGGTCAGAACGTAGTCGCGCAAGAGTCTCGCCTGTTTGCCTTTCGCTAAATCACGCTGTCGTTCGGTTTGATGCGGACGAGAGGTCTCGATTCCCTTTGCTCTGTTTACGTCTTCGAGTTGTCGCATTTTGTTATTAGTAAGGAAATTAGCAATGCACTCGCGTTTCGATTCGCCTTCGCCGGCGAACCGAGTGGAGAAAACACCCGAAAGCTTCAACGATTTCACGGCGACGGTGCTCCAGGTTGGATTGCTCGTCGACACCTCGTCGTCATTTTGGGAGAAGAAATCAATAATTTTCTGCCGCTTAAACTCATCAACGGAGTTCCAGAGCGTCAGTAACGCGAAAGGACCGGAAGGTCCGCATTCTGAATCCGCATTCTCCATGAGAAAACCATCCATCGGCGTGCTTTCGAGTGAGTGGGCTTCGACGATTTTATCAATTAAATCCTTCTCTTTCCCTTCCGGTTGTCCGGTGATGCCTTCCCAAACCTTTGTCGCCATCCTTCGATTTTCTTCCAAAATTTCCTCCTCGGAAAGTCTCCCGCCGTTTGTATCGTCTGATTTCGAGAGTTCCATGTTTTCTGTGTTTTCGCTGCTGTCGCCCGATGAGGCAACTTCAGAGGAGGAGGAGGAGGAGGAGGAGGAGGAGGACATTTCCGAGGCTTCCTTGGCGACTTCTTCTTCGACTTGCTCGAGTTCGCTCTCCTCCTCGTTACTCAACTGTGTGTTTTCTATCTCTTCTTCTTCTAGTTTAGCGGCGTAGATTGCGGCTTGGTCATCATCCTCTTCATTCTTAGTGGTTTTTCTCTGCATCGCGTTCATTTCACCAATCTCGTCTCCGGCGTCCTCCTCATCGTAATTTTGCTTCAACAATCGAGCGCCTTCGGTGACGGAAATGCCGCAGCTTAAAAGAAAGACGACGAATGTCAGCGCGAAAAACAAAAGTCCCACACTTCGTTTCATCATTGCTCGTGCTTTATGTGTGTTTTATGTGCACGACAGTTCCCACCACAGGCTGTGAAGAAACGTGTTGCTGTGTCACAATTTTTCACGCGGGAAAAAATAAAAGAGACAAAAGCTCTTTCGCAAAGAAGAGTCAAAAAAGCTGATTTTCGAGTGCTTTTTTTATTTCGGTCCCTCATCACTCACAAATATAACACGACGCGCTTGGTGTGAACACACACACACACACACACGCACATACACACACATATAATCGATATCACTCTTTGCGTTCGCGTCATCTCGATCGATATTCGTGACATCGCCCATCTCACGTCTCGTCGTGCTCTAGCTTGACCAATAATAACTCGCGAGCACGACGAAAGATTTTTTTTATTCTCTCTCGTGATATTTCCCATCACAACATCGATAACGATATATATATAGAGAGAGAGAGAGAGAGTCTCGTGATCATGGCAGGAAAGAAAGCATCGCCGTCGTCTTCGCCAGGTGGGAACGATATTAAGTTAGGCGAGGAACATCGCTCGAAAAGCGTAACTTGGGCGAACGAATCGAAAATGGAAGAAGTAGTCGAATACGAGGTCAGTCAATATGAGCAGAGTGATTTAGATAGTTTGGATTTTCGGGGAGGAGATACGGGAGGGCGTTATAGGAGCGGTATCAGAGACAAGCCCGCGTGCTGTTGCACTATCATGTGATAAAAATAGCAATATGTAGATACACTTTTCTTATACCTTTATAACATTATTATCGAAACGAAACACTTTGTTGTGCCCTCTCTGCCCAACTCTCTTTTTGTCTTTCTCGTAGTTTCTCCAAAAGTGTATCGCATCAAAAATTCCAACTTTACATACTCTGCTCTTCCGACCTCGTATATATATACATAAACTAAGGAAGTGAACGATGATGAGTTTTGCGAGTACGAGCGTAACGGCAGCGCAAGCGCGGGATATTCACCGCACCACGCGTCATTTAGGCAGACGACGAAAACAATGCATAAAACTCGAGAGAACGCGTGCAGTTCGCGATGACGATGACGAAGAGAAAGAAGATACCCATGAATACGGAATACTTGGAAAATCGAGAGCTACGTACGCTTCTTCGGGCGAGACGAGTTATAGCGATAGCGTGTACGACAAGTTTGCCATCGCTTTATTTAACGCCAAGTTAGCAGGGAAAATCATGGAATCAACCGAAGGTGTTTTATCCTCAGAAGCAAAGCAGTTTTCCATATTTTCATACCAGAGACTGGTTTATTTAGCGAACGAAGTTGGCGTAGTATTTAAAGGCACCGACGCTCAGAGAAAAGTCGTGACGGAGACGTTGTTAGAATTAATTCCGGAGATTATCAGGATATTGTTCAAGAAACTTATCAAACCATCGAATTGGGTGGACGAACTGAACAGTTTTATCACGGTACAGTTCTTCGGTTGGCTCGTCGGGCCATCTGAACGCGTTCCGAGAGAAAGCGATGGTGTACTCGCCGCTGTAAAGTTAAAGAAATGTAGATATTTAGAACAATCAGGATGCGTAGGATCGTGCACGAACTTTTGCAAAGTTCCTACGGAGAATTTCTTCAAAGAAGCCTTCGGTGTAGATGCGCATCTTCAGCCCAATCATGCCGACGGTAGTTGCGTACTGACGTTTGGGGAAAAGTTATCAGACGAGGAGATTTTCTCAGCACCGTGCTATCTAACGTGTAAAAGCAGAAAGCTTGGCATCAGCAGCGGAGGGGGAGTGGGCACGATCGAACGTGATGACGGATCAGTGCAGCAGCCAAAGTGTTGGAAATTACCGTGAAAAGCACGCAACGCGCAAATATTATCTTGCGAATGACAGAAATATGTCAGTTGCGCCGAGTAGGTGTGTGAAGCAGTATGTATGGTATGTGTATATGTATGTGCAGTATGAAACATATTAAAATTACAAGTGATCAAACTCCCCCCTACTGGTGTTAAACCCACCACCTCTACCATTCTCAACTCCAAACATCGCTGTTGGCGATCCACTTCTCCCCAATCGGATGCTGCTACTATCATTTCCAGCGTTCAAGCGCGCCGTGTCCTCCTCCTCTTCCATCTCGTCATCATCCAAAGGCATGTACTGACTGAGAATCCCCCGAATCTCCTGGTTCATGACTTGCTTCATTTTCCAACGATAGAATAAAAACAAACAAGTGACCAGCACTAACAAGGAAAAGAAAACGCTGGCCAAAACCGTCGACGTCTTCCCGACGCTTCGCGCAGTCTGTTGCACGGACACGCAACTCCACGTGTTTAATGAATCTGAAAACTCGGAGTGTAAGCCCTTCGGGCAGATACACTCGTAATATGGAAATGCACTCGTCGTCGAGCATGTTGTCTCCCCGCTCTTATTAGGATCACTCAGACAAGTGTTCCAACCATCAGCTCCCTGGGCACACTTATCGTTTATGAGTCCACTATCGCTACACATCTCTGGCTTGAGATCGTTGGGGAATCCCGCGCATATCGCCTTCAAGACTTCACCGCGCGCTAGCTTACCTCGATATTGTACGTCATTTATAACCACTGTTGGTAATATTCGCACCGAAGATCGAGTGGACTCACTCGGAGGTGATTGCGCGATAATTTGCTCCTCCATCATAGCGTTTTCAGAATTAGCGTCGATATCCCCTATACAGTTTTTCCACGAGGAAGTATCCAAACCCGCTCGCTTCATTGATGTCTCAGCGCAATCGTATGAATTGAACAACCCGGTGCTCATTTTACACGACGATTGAAATTCAGTGATGTAGTCCCACCATTTTGTTGGGATTTGGGAGTCATTCGCAGCTTTAAACGCGCAGAGAGCTCGTAAATTCGATACGACAACATCCGCTCCGGAATATCCGCTATACAAGTCGTCGTCTGGATCAGGAATACAATATCTGCCATGATTTATACATTCTGACAGACAAACGTCGGCATCTTCGTACCCTTCCGGACACGACCACGTGAGATAATGGGGCGTGAACTGGGTGTAATTCTTGGTTTCCAACTCTTTCGCTATGGGCGCCCAATCGTTGAGAAATCCAACCTGCGCGTCGCATTTCGCGCCGCACGAATCCGTCAACTCTGTCCATATTTCGTACTCGACCCTTGAATCAGGATGTGGTAACACATCAGTCCAATTGAGGGTAGCGATGACGGCGTTGCCGGCTGAGAGTTCTTCCTCAAATTTTTCACCGACGCTTTCCGTTATTAACGCAACCGGAACCGATATGTTCTTCACGTACTCTTGTGATTCCGCATCATCGGCAGCATCCATGGTAATCAAATCCTCCGCAATATTATCGACGATAATTACCGCTTCAGCTCCAGCTTTTTGTGCGAAAAACGCCTTTGTCGTGAACGGGCACTCACCTCGGTTCAAGAGCATGATGTTTGCTCCATATGAACTGTTGGTGTTGAATGCGTTCGCGTCGAACTCTGCGCACCCGTCTTGGTCAGTTTTAGGATACTTAAACGATCCCACCAACGTCGCTCCGTACAACGGCACACCGAAATTGGCGATTGCCATGTCGTATTTCCCTTTCAATTTGCTCGGTAAAGAAACCGTAAAAGAAGCCCGTTCAACGTGAAATCCACTTTCAACGCGCTCCGCTTTCAACGAAAAGAATAAAAAGAAAAGGAGAACAACGACGAGAGGAGTCTTCATCATCATCCTTATTTAATCTGCCTTCCCTTTTCTATCTCTCTTTCTCTCTTTTCTCCTCGCGTACTGATCTTGTTCTTGTTCTCTTGTTCTTGTTTTTCTTCTTCTTCTTCTTCTTCTCCTTCTTGGTTGTTACGAGAATTTTAGAGAATGACGACGACGTATCGACGTCTCATCAAAAACTCATCATACGTAGATACCTCAAAAAAAGCAGCTACTTCCTCCAAAGTCTTAAATGCTCGCCTCTTCGTTGAACTCCATCACTCGCGCCGCATCACTCTCGCGAAGTTCTTTTTCTTCTTGTTCGCCGTCCTCGTCGTCATCATCTTCGAGCAAAGCGGCGTTCTTGTATTCGTCAAAGAAAACACAATTTTTCAGTTCCGGATTCGTCGGAAAGACGGATAAAATCATCGTCGGCAAAAGTAAAAGTAAAAAACTTCTTTCCACATCTAGCATGACTACGGCAGATGCAAGTAAATACACCATCGCGGATCAACCGTTACGATTCGCAAATGGGAAGAAAGAAAACAACACGAGAATGCTCGACATCGACGCCGTTTACGATGGTTCCTTTTTGAAAGGGAAGCGCGTTTTGGTCACCGGTGCTAACCGAGGCATTGGATTAGCGTTGGCGAAAGAGCTCAACGATAAAGGCGCTTTTATTCTCGGCACGTGCAGGAAGACGTCCGATGACCTTTCCGCGTTATCGAACACGCAAGTAATAGAAAATTGCGAAATCACGGACGAAAAATCTATCGCGAACGCGTTCAAAGAGATCACCGAACCGGTGGATATCGTCATCAACAACGCGGGATATTTTTACGAACCATTGGAAACCTTGGATTCAATGAACTTCGAAGAGGAGCTGAAAATGATTGACATTTGCGCAGTTGGGCCGCTACGGGTTGTAAAAGTTTTGAGAGACATGAAGCTGTTGAAAACGGACGGAACGTGCAAGATTGCCATGATCACTTCGCAAGGCGGGTCAATTTCCTGGCGCGAAGTCCAAAATCCAGACGGCCATGACTACGGGCATCACATGTCCAAAGCTGCGGCGAACATGGGGAGTAAATTGCTCGCGCAAGAGTTGAAGAAAGAGAAAATAGCCGTTCAAATATTGCACCCAGGTTTTAATAAAACCGGAATGACGCAAAAGTACGAGAAGATTTGGGAAATCGAAGGCGCCGTGGACGCTTCAGTTGGAGCGAAACGCGTGATGCACGAAATTTCTCTCATGGACGTGGATAAATATAACGGTTTGTTCATCAACTGCGAAGATGGATTACAAATTCCGTGGTAATTTAGAACAGAAATATAAATTGTACAAATCATCACGCACCATATGTGGGCACACAAATATACACACACATTTATAGGTGAAAACCTTTCAAACATTATTTCGACAGCGAATACATAGTCGCGTAACTGCTCGCACTTCCGCCGCCAATATCATCGTTTTTGTTGTGTAGAGAAGTGGTAAAACTGACAGCGGTGATGCCACTTTTCATGCTGGAACTTCCAGTGACCTTTTTCTTTTTCTTGGTAATGTTGTTCGTAGTATCGTGCGCGACGGCTACGTACCCATCCGTAAGAAGGGAATCTATTCGGTTGGCGAGTTTCCTCACCTCTTCGTTTCGGCTCGCGAGCGTCGCTTCTTTTTCTTTCGATATCGACACGTGGCGATTCGCGACGCGTAGCTTCTTTGATGCTTGTTCTAACTGATCGGATAACTGTTCGCGGTCGGATGAGAGTATCTGAATGCTCTCTTTCGAACTTTCTAACGCGCTCGTGAGTTGATCAATCTCCTCCTTTGCCTGCGATACCTTTTTTCTCTCGTTCTCCATCTCCTTCCTGAAATTTTCTAAAAATATCAGCAACTCGGCGTTTTCGTTTTCCATCGTTTCGTTCGCGCGAGTCAACTCGGATATCTCTCTTCTCGCCCGATGCAACTCTTCTTCTAGAATAGATGATGTTGATAACGGTGATGATGATGAC
>JACLAB010004087.1_pt1 | contig 19779 bp, 11 predicted proteins | sample 8027921 | NCBI WGS metagenome assembly JACLAB01 (sample SAMN15725117, study PRJNA655200) | protist metagenome | isolation source: fluorescence activated cell sorting (FACS) single amplified genomes of... | place: USA: West Boothbay Harbor, Gulf of Maine | collected 2000-07-19 | reverse complement strand
CGGGATGGATAGGCGATGGGGCGGCATCGACCATGAACCGTTTTGAATGTGTGATAACAGCACACATAGATCTTTCTATAGTTAAGTACGTGGTGTACGTATTGTAGGGTGGTTTGTACTATGAGTTGAAGAAATCCAAAACTGGGCGCGAGGCCGAGGCGTGGGTGTTGTTTGTCGTGGCGGGGATTTCGCACATTCTCATGCACGTGGGTGGTGGAGGTGTGGTGGAGACGCAGACGGCGGCGACGGTGAGCAAGGCGTGTACGATTTTAGTGTACGCGTTGGCTGGGACGCCCGAGTTTGTGGATGTCACGTACGAGCTTGCGGTTGGGAACGTGAATATTCACGTATTAACTACATTAGCGGTGCTAGGGACGGTGTTGTTGGGATGCGCCATGGAGGGTGCGTTATTATTGGTGCTGTTTGCGTCGGCGCACTTTGTGGAGGATCGATTGACGTCACACGCGCGCGGCGATCTCAAGGCGTTATGGGGCACGGTTCCAACGACTGCAGACGTTGTCACGCTCAATTCTGATGGAGTACCGGATATAGCATCCATCAGAGAAGTTCCAGCTGCGGATGTAGAGGTTGGAACGACGATTTTTGTCAAGGCGGGTCAGCAGGTGCCACTCGACGGCGTCGTTGTGCACGGGAGCGCATTGGTGAGCATTCAGCACATCACGGGTGAGGCTTTACCGGTGATGAAGAGATATGGAGATGAGATTCCAGCGGGTGCAATGAACACGGACGGTGTGCTTGTGGTGAAGAGCTTGCGCTCGAGCGAGGAGAGTACTCCAGCGCGCATCGCTCGTCTCACCGAGGCGGCGCAGCGTCGCCGACCCAAGGTGTCGCGGTTAATTGATAGTATAGGTGACCGCTACAGCAAGGCTATTCTTGCCATTACGTTTATCACAATGCTCCTTGCGCCAGTCGTGCTCGGCATTCCATTTTTGGGTCGAGGTGGTGCGATGTACCGCAGCTTTGCATTCTTGTCCGCCGCGGCGCCGTGTGCATTGTTAATGTCCCCATTGGTTTACGTCGCCGCCATCGGAGCCATGGCGCGTCGAGGTGTGCTGATTCGAGGTGGGTTAACGCTCGATGCATTAGCCGAAGTGGGCACCGTGGCTCTCGATAAGACTGGGACTATTACAACCGGTCAAATGAGCTGCACAAGCATTACGCGTTTTGATTGCGAAAAACCTGAACAAGGTGCGCCCGGCGCTTCGCTCAAGTCACTGGCGTACGCGCTAAATCTCGAGCGCGGGTCGTCGCATCCAATTGCCGCCGCCGTTACGGCATCGACGCGTGGTTTAGACCTTCCAGATGTCGGTAACGCGGGCGATTACAAGGTGGTGCATGGCAGTGGTGTCGAGGGTTTATTCGCCGGAAAGCGCGCGAGATTTGGCACGGCGGAATTCGCGCTCGAACTCTGCGGAGACGACGCCGAAAACTGTTCGTTAGCAATCAACTCCGAAACACGCGATGGTGAAATCGTCGCCGTACTCGCTGTTGAAGGAGAACGACCAGCGTTATTCCGCTTCAGTGATACTTTGAACTCGAAAGCGCCTGAAGCCGCCGAGTCGTTGCGCAGCGGTCGCTGCCGACGTCGGTGGTGGGAAATGGCAGATAACAGCAAAGGTTTGGAGCTCATCATGCTCACCGGGGATAATCAAACGAGTGCCAAAGCTATGGCCGAAGCCATCAGGCTCGCGCCTGAAAACGTGTATTCCGGATTGACGCCCGATCAAAAGCTCAAGCTTATTGAAGACGCTCGCGAACGCAAAAAGACGAGCAAGTATCCTCGCGTGGCGATGGTTGGCGACGGCATTAACGACGCGCCCGCGCTCGCAGCTGCGGATGTCGGTGTAGCCATCGCGTCCACGCCAAGCGATGCCGCGGCGAGCGCGGCAGATGTGCTGTTGCTTACCAAGGATGACGATGGCGGGATTTCGCAGCTTCCAGAATTGTTCACCTTGGCTGACCGCACGCGGACGGTGCTGCGACAAAACATCGCGCTCGCCGTGGTATCGATCATTGGCTCTGCTATTCCCGCGCTGTTTGGTGCGTTCCCACTTTGGCTGGCAGTATTGTTGCACGAAGGTGCAACGTTAATGGTTGCTATGAACTCTGTGCGTTTGCTCGTGACTTTTGGTCGTCAGCCGCTGTCCAAGACGACGACGTTGGCGCTGTGGGCGTTCACCGTCTTTTGCGCGTTGGGTGCCGCATACACCGTGTGCAGCGAAGCTGTAGCTATATTTATTAGCCAGCTGCACTTGTCAAACTGGATGGGCGTCATCACCGCATTCAAGTCCGCTTGGGCGGGGCTTTTGGCGGGTTGCTTGCACACGTTGACTGGTCCGGACCACTTAGCCGCGCTCACGCCGCTCACCGTCGGCCCGAGTCGCGCGCAAAACGCACTCATGGGTGCGCTTTGGGGTTTTGGTCACAATACTGGTCAAATCTTGTTTGGTTGCATATTTATTCTGTTGCGAGACCGTTTGCCACTTAACATGGAGATCATTGGTCAGTTTGGTCAGGGCATCGTCGGCTTGACGCTCATCATCATCGGCGCCATGGGCTTTTGGGAGAGCTTTGGCGGGCACTCGCACTCCCATTCGCATTCGCACTCGCACTCGCACTCGCACTCGCACTCGCATGGTACTGATATGCCCATGCCTGCGAAACGCGACAGCAGTTTCATCTCGTGGACGTACATCACGGGCACCATTCATGGCTTACAGCCTGATTCGTTGTTCTTGCTTTTACCGGCGCTCGCGCTTCCCCGAGTTGAAGCCATTTCTTTCCTGGCGACGTTCTTCATCGGAACCATCATCGCCATGGGTACGTACACGTACTGCATTGGCGCTGGGACGGCAGCGTTAGAGAAAAACAATCCCAAGTTTGTGAGCTACATTGCTCGCGGCTCGAGCGGCGTAGCTTTGGCGTTTGGCGTCTTATTCGTCATCAGCGCCGTCTTTGGACTCGATTTGATTTAAGACACTTTAGAAAATAGACACATTTGCAATGGCATATTATTAAGCTAGAAAAGAAACTGATATGAACAATGAATACTTAGGCTTGTTGTGTTTTAAGCTTTCGGTTTGTAGGGGGCAAAAATGACAGCCGAGTTGTGACCACCAAATCCAAACGAGTTCGAAAGCGCGTACTTAACAGTGTGCTTTTCGCGCTTGTTACCAACCAACATGGACGTGTCGACGCCCTCATCCGGTGTCTCCAAGTTGATGTTCGGATGCAATTCACCAGACGTGATCGCCTTGATGCAAACAACGGCTTCAACTGCCGAGGCAGCGCCGAGCAAGTGACCGATTAAGCTCTTGGTGCTATTAATCTTGACACCCTCAGAGTTCTTAAACTTTCGCTGCAATACACGAAGCTCAGCCATGTCACCCGCAGGCGTAGACGTGGCGTGCGCGTTGATATAGTTAATATCTTCAGCCTTGACACCGGTGACTTCGAGAGCCTTGTCGATGGCGAAATTGACACCCTTACCCTCGGGGTGCGGTTCCGTCATGTGGTGCGCATCGCACGTCATAAATCCCCCCATCACTTCCGCTAAGATTGGAGCATCACGCGCCAACGCACTTTCCAAAGACTCGAGAACAAGCACGCCCGCACCTTCACCCATGACAAAACCATCACGGTTGGCATCCCACGGCCTAGAAGCCGCCTTCGGGTTGTCGTTACGCTGACTCAACGCCTTGGCGGCGGCGAAACCAGCCATGCCGATTGGGATAACCGCAGCATCACTCGCACCCGCGAGCATCAAGTCAGCCTCACCATTGCGAATGTGCATCATACTGTTCAAAATGCAAAAGTTACCCGTCGCACATGCGGACGCGATGGAATAGTTTGGCCCCATGAACCCGATATCCATCGCGGTCAGCGCGCTCCCCATGTTTGAAATCGCAAACGGAATGCAAAACGGGTTCATCTTCTTATGCCCATGTTTGAGCAACGCTTCGTTCGCCAACGCAAAGGTATGCATCCCCCCCATAGCGCTTCCAATAAGGCATCCACTCAACTTCTTATTCACGTAGTGCGGCGCCGACTCGTCGTTCCAGTTCACCTTACCACTCTCAAGTGCCCGCTTCGCCGCGACAATCATATACGCAATGTACGGATCCACGCGTCTCGCTTGTTTCTTCGTTATGTATTCACCTCCGTCAAACGCCTTAATCTCCCCCGCGAATCTCGTACCAATTTGGCTACAGTCAGAGTTGCTGATTTCCGACACCGCGCTCTCCCCATTCAACAAACGTTCGTACATCGCGTCGATATCATCACCGAGCGCGGTCACCGCACCCATACCCGTAATCACCACGCGTTTCTTCCCATCGCGCTCGAGATCAACGCCAGCGGTGCTCGCGCGAGAAATCACGCGCGCCCGGCGCGCCGTTGAGAGCGACACTTTTTGAGCGATCGCCGTCGGGGTGTGCGACGTCGCGCCGCGACGGGGCGCGCGCGCCGCGTGCGTCGCGGGCGTCGCGGTGGCGTGCGCAAAGGCAATCATCGTTCGAGCGTGCGTGGGCGAATCGAACCGCGCGCGGGCGAATGCGGGGGCGCGAGGAGGCGCGGTTGGATAAGAACACATAACGAGGGTACAGGATTTTTCTTTAGGGATGTCCTCGGTCGTCACGTTACAACGCGCGAAGAACCATCGTGGATGATTAGTCTTCATCGGAATCTACATCGCCGTACTCCCACATGCCTGAACGCGAGTGACGGGCGAATTCTTGGGCGTCACGGAGAGATTGAACGAAATCGCTGGGGAGACGACGGCAGGCGCGCGCGTCGACGCGGGCGAAACCGGCGCGAAGAATGTCAACCGCGACGGATTCGGTGGAGTCTTTTTCTTGGAAAAGAGCCAAAGCGAAGGTGACTGGGGATTCTTCGTCCCAGGGCTTGGTAGTGGGATACCGTTCGCGCGCGTTAATGCGGGCGAAGAAAGCATTGTTGGCGATAGTTTGACCGATGAACGTCGCGGCTTGGAAGCCGTATTCGGAATCAACCGACGGCACCTTGAGACCAGAGAACGCGCAGAGGTTTGCCATGGGAGGGATTGCCCCAGCCGTGATGCTCGAGTCTCGTAATGGTCGCAAACGATTGAAGTCTAGGGATTCTTCATTGCCGAAATCGCAATAGAACACGGGCACTGGCTTGTCGCCTACGCGCTTGCCAGTGACGATTGCTCGAGACCACTTGTCATCCCTGGTGAACTTGGCAGCCACCATATCGCCAACTTTCGGCTCAAATACGCCATCCGCCGCTCTATTTGTGTCTTCATTATCATAAAGCTCGGCGAGCTTATCAGTGACAAATGAGACTTTGCTACCGGCGAGCTTTTGAACGAAAAATCGTCCACCGCCGAGAACCTCGGTGACGCCTACTTCAACAAGCTCCGAGCTCATCGATGCCTCGGAATCTTCTTCTTCTGTGACTTGGACTACAGGCGGCGTCCAATCCTTCCATAGACCTGCCTTTGTTTCTTTTGCGGCCGCCTCGATTTCTGCTAAGGCTCTACCTCCTTGCACGCGGTCGACCGGGAACGCGGGATGCAAGCTACCCAAACCCAATCGCAGCAACTCCTCTCCAAGATTGAAATGACCGTGGTTCAGGGTCAACGAACCGAGAAAAGTACCGTTCTTATCAACGGAGTCCACTTCGATCTCTACTTCTCGCTGAAGCACCTTTGCTCTGGTGAACGCGAGCGCTTGGTCGGCGTACGGCTCGTCGCGTTGCGGACATCGAACACCCGCTAAACAAAAAGCAATCACCGCACCCTCTTTCGGAATGGACACTCGAAGTTTATGACCGGTGGCAACGTACTCTACTAAGCCCGTACATTTTCCTGCGCGTTGCAAAAAGGGCAAAAACGTCTTCGCCTTGTGTGCATTCATGCTAAAGTCATTGTGTCTGTGAATTGGCGCGTCGCGATTCTTGCTGTGCACGCCCTTCTTGCTCTCGATACCTTTCTTCTCTGCCACGATGAGCTCATCGTAATTAGACGCGCGTTCTTCTTCGCCACGGTGACGAATAGCAGTTGCGAGGCCACGAATGAGTAACATCTCTGATACGTTGAGAGCTTCGCCTCCCTTTTTGCTTTGCAATTTCACAGTCGCAAATTGCAACAGTCGCTCGTTCGCGCCGTCACCTATCTTGCGCGTGTAATCCATGCTTACTTCTACTGTTTGACCGATCAAACGCGAAATTAAGAAACTTCTCGACTCGACTGCCCAAGGCTCGTGTTGGGCGTTCTCGTCGCGCGAATGAGAAAATCTTGGGGCACGAATGGAGCTCAAGTTGATTCGACGCTCCGCATTGTCCGATCCAGATATCGGCAGGACGGACACGCAATCCCCAGAAACAACTTCGATTACTTTCGCGGTAAAGTTTTTCAAATCCACAGCGTTGAGGGTGGACACAGGAGGAACATAGTTGTGCCAAAGTCGAAGTTTCTGATCCTTTGCCGCCTTTTCGGCTGCTCGCAACTTCATTGCACCACCAATCAACGCCGCTGCGCTCGATTCGTGAACTTGCGCCAAACCATGACGACATAAAGCTTCGCCGACATTGACAAAAGATGCGTCATTTACGTCTGCAGGCAAGATTGACACAATAAAATTATCACGGCGATCTAAACTTTCCAAAATGACGCGCACGTCGCGGTGCATCAACGAAAGTTCCGTGAAGTTCTTAGCCTCTGTCGCAAACGGCTCAGGACCTTGCTCGGTGCCATCTTCGTTCTTTGCACCCTTTCGGCCCATAGATGGGACCTTGATGCCGCCGATAGACGCCGTGATGATTTGGCCGTGCACCATCCCGTCGCCTGTGAGCATCAACTTTACAGTCCCACCATTCAGCACAAATTCCACCACCGCGGGCGTCGGTTTCATCTTCAACGTCGACAGCAACGTTTCCCCACTGAGAACCTGAACCGGTGGACGATTTGCGGTGGCGAGCACGCTCGGATCCTTGCTCCACATCCCGATGCCCTCCGCCTGCGCCGCTTGTTCCGCCGCTTCGAGCTCCTCGACGTTACTCGCCCGATCACTCCCACCCGATTTCACCTTACACATTCCCGCACGCACTTGTGAAAGACTCACATTTTCCCCACTTTCCGTAAACACCACACCAAACTCGCGGTTGATCGAATCCACCTTGTACTCAACGCGAAACGTCACCGTTTTCCCAATCAAAGTCCTACGTAACCGCTCGCGAGACTCGAACGCGAACATTTCATCCTTAGATTGACCATCCCGTCGTCCCTACGAACCATCAATCAACACATCGTTAATACTTCATTCGCGAGCACCACACATCGCGCGCGAAACCGACCAATAATCGTGTCGATTCTATTCGCTCGATCGATCGAGTTTGTTACGCGACGCGACAGCATCACTTTCCACGCCCGACTCCACGCGCGCGCGCGCGGTACACGCGAACACGCACACGCACACGCACCAACCGAGGCGCCACTAACGACGCGAGCGTGATTAACTTTTCCGGTGCGATCGCAATCTGCGCAGAAACGCACACAAACACGCGTCAGTACTCGGAAACACCAGAACGCGATCGCGCGTCAGCGCTTCGTTTTCGTCGCGCGCACGCACCGGGTTGGCCGAAGGCGCGACGACGACGACTTGATCGCCCGAAGGCACGGCTTTGACGACGCCGCGCAGCCATCCGGTGGACATGGCGCACGAACGGGTGCGTGAAAGTGAGGAATATTTGCATCGCGGAGCCAAGTTTTTTTACTTTTTTCACCTCGCGTGCGTTTGATTCGACGCTTTCGAGTCGTGAACGCGCGCGAATCGCGAGAGATCGCGCGACGCATGGATTGGCGCTAGTTTTATTTTGCGCTTGAGGATTTTGAAATAGTGATATCGATTGATTTCAAAAGAAATGTCTTCGTTCTATCGTCTACGCGTCTGCGTCGATGGATCGACGTAGGCGTCTGGTTCTCTCTCGACGCGGTTTACGTTCCCGTACGTGCGTATTTTTCCTGGCGTTTTCGACGCTTGCCAATGGCGGTGAACATGATCGGTCGGATTTCAGCTTCGACTTGCATGTTTTCGAGATCGGTCATGGTGATGTAACCGAGAGAGACGCGAGAGACGCCGTACGCCGCAAAGGCGCCGGCGTAGTGTCCCCAACCGTGCGTATCGAGCCAGCGCAACACGCCCTTGTCACCTGCATACGACGTGTTTACCGCCTTATTTAGTGCAATTCGTCGCTGGTCGCCGAGCGTAGGTCCAGTGGTGAGATCTTCGTTCGGTTTCGCTGCGTTGGTGGCGTCTTGCGCGGCGTTCGCGGCGGCGCCCGTCGCGACATCCTCGCCTTCGCCGTCGCGAGCCCGCTTCACCTTGAACACCAACTTACTCGAGCCATCGGGATTGAGTGATTGCGACGACGTCGATGCGAGCTTTGCAGCACGTTCGGCGCGTAAACGCTCGTTTTCTTCCTTCACTTGCGCCTCAGTGGGGACATTCGCATCAGTCGGCCACGGCTTGTCGTAATCGTCGGCGTCTTGAATGTCTTCGTCGCTCTCCTCGTCCGCCTCATACGTGCCATCCACGACTGCTTTGTGTAAATCTTCTTTCGTGACCAAGTCGCGCATCGGATCTCCTTCCGGAAACGCGCGCTCAATCATACTTTTCATAATATCAACCGCTTTTATCGCCGACCGACGCACGCCCATCATGTATCCGAGACGGTACGTCTCGCGCGCCTCGTACGGATCCGCCCCAAGTTCGAACAACCCACGCGCCGCCTCTCGGCGGTTCATGGCTTCTAAAACGTCATCCATAGATATTGCTTGTCGATGCGTCTCGCTCTCGTGTCCACCCTGGTACTCCAACGCAAGCTGACCGGGCATAGCCGCCCCGGCGCGTCTCGAGCTCGGCCTCGGCACGTACACCAACCCATCCTCGTCGTTATCCAAACACTCACAAATCTCATTCGCCAAGTTCAAAACCTCCTCATCGCCGTCATCGTAGTCTACTTTACTGTATACCACGCCCTCAGCGCTCGTTTCTTGCATGACAACCATGCCAGAGTACCACTCGCCGTCGCTCGGCCAATACACCCGCACGCGGTTGCCAATGGAAAAGTTAAAGTTGCCCCCTCTCGGCGGCAACCCACGCGGCGGACGCCCGACGCGTCCCGCACCACCGCGCGCGCGCGGTCCCCCCATACCACCCTCTCGCCGTTTTCGCCCAGAACCTTCACCAGTGCGTCGACGTTTGTCGCCCCCGACGCCCGCCATGCGCACCCGCGCCGTTTGCGCGCCTCGCGGCACCTCCCCCGTCGGCGCCTTGCCCGTCTTGTTCACGTCTTCAGGATGCGCGATTTCATAGCTCAGCAAATACTTGCGGTAGCTCTGAATCAAATCATGCCCAACTGACGTGCACCGGTGGGTGGAGGTGTAGTTTGCCATGCCCATGAAGATTTCTTTACTCCACGACCACGGCACCTTGGCCGCGCTGCCATTGTGTTCGACTGGAAATCCGCCGCGCGCGCACACGTTGTGATACAAACCAAACAAGTCCAGTTTGAACCCATTCACCGTACGCTGCGGAAAACATTCTAAACCTATACGCACGCGTATAGCGCGTGCGCGACCCATCGTCAGTGACGCGAACGACGCACACACACAAAATCATTCGCCGCCGTCTCGGCGCCGCCCGGCGGTCAGACGAGAGACGGTATCGAACGCGCGCGCGCGTCTCAAAAATCATGTGTCATCTTTCGCGCACATCATCCGCACCATCGCGCGTACGCACCTATACCCTCTGGAACTTCCTTCGCCACCGCTTCATCGTGTCTTAAATGCGATATCTGTGCCGTGCCAAAGCAAAAAGCGACGAAAGCCACAGAGGTTAATGCCTCGGCGATGCGTCCGCGATCGCGCCAACGTGAACTTAATATCACCAATCACGCGCACCCATCGCGCGCTCGAGCGCGTCACGCACCAGATCTCGCAAAAACTCCTCTTCGGTCACGTCCGCGAGCGGTTTCCTCGCCGCGTGCGCGCCGGCGTCGGTCATTTTATTCGCGCTATGTCGCGACGCGGAATCGCCCCGTCGCCGCGCGGCGCGTTTGAACGCGACTTAATACCGCGCGTGACGCGCGTGGTGGGGGGTTTCGGGGCGATCAAACGCGCGCGACGGCGAAGGAATGTGTTTGATTGGCTTTTGCGACTGCGTCGTGCGCGGGCGAAGGGGCGACGCGCGCGCGGATGGCGCGTATGTCGCGCGGCGTGCGCGAAAATCGTCGCGAATCGGGGCGACAGCGGCCAAAAATTCCTAAACCCTTTTTTTACATACACTACACAGCAACCATCTATCATTTCATGTAACATATCTCGTCACTCTACATAAGGCATTTAATGATTCCAATATGACAAGAATGACCCCGTAATGGCCCCGATCACGCACACGGTACGAATGTCGTACGTATATAGGCCTTGTGGTGGTGATGTATTGTTACATGCCACGTGGCACGTTTCTCGCACGATGATTGGTCGAGTGGCGTCAGCGCCGCGCCGAGGCTGCGCGCGCGCGGTTTCGGCGTCATTCGCGCGCGCGCGGACGACCGAGCGCGGACGACCGCGCGCGGGGGACGACGAAAACGCGCGTTGGGTGTCATTACCGCCGTCGAGCGCGCGATCGAGCGCGACGTGACGAGCGTTTGACGTCGATTCATTCCGAGCACGCGCACCGAGGCGTGTGTGGTGCCGCGGGCGCGTTTGGGGTGTGTTGGCGCCGATGACGTCGACGATGGGCGCACCACAGAGCCGGGCGAAGCGCCTGGCGGCGAATCGCGAGGCGTCTGCGGCGTCACGCGCGCGTAAACGCGAGATTGAGCGCGAGATGCGGGCAAAGTGTGCGTATTTGGAGATGCATTTGGAGCACGCGCGCGCGCACGCGCAGACGTTGGCGCTCGAGAATGCGCAGTTGAAGGATGCGTTGTTGGAGATGACGTGTGGGGTGAAGCCTGCGATGAAATATGCGGCGATGCCGGTGATGGCGGGGAAGGTTGCCATACCTGCGGATCCACGGGTGTGGGATTTGGACGCGTGGCGGAAGACAAAAGAAGACGTCGAGAAAGGAGAGAAGAAGAAACGCGGCGAAACGCCTTCGGATTCGGATGAAGACGCGTCGATGGGGTGTGTTTTAGGAAACTTGGATTTTGACTTGACTCCGGAATCGTTTGCGGACACTTATACTGAGTTTGTATCGGGTCGGACTAGGCGCTCGCGCTGCGCGGAGGCGACTGGATTTTGCGAAGACGGCTTCAACTGCCGACGACGCGATTTCACACGTTTCCCCGCGCACAAAAACGCATGCGAGCCACGCGCCGACAGATATAACGAAACAAACAATATGCTTCTTGCGAACGAGAACGAGAGAATAGTGAAGAACCCGAGAATGACGCTGAAACACACGACATTGGCGACTTTGATGAAATCTTTGGCGCCGCCGCCGTCGAACTCGACGAGTTTAGTCAATTTCTTCTCGACTGCTGCGTCGACGACGCAGTTCCGTGTTGTTGATCATCATGATTTTGTAATTACACCACCGCCACAACATATAAGTCAATCATCCTTGCTTCGCCTGTGTCGTTTCATTCAGCGCAACGGTGTACAAAAAAGACAATTTGTCCCCGCCGTCGGCATCCGCAGACGTCGACGCCACGCGCGCGCGCTGCGGTGGCGTCGGTACGCCAATCGCTATCGGCGCATACCCAGCGCCGTGCATCATAGATTGTCCTCCTCCAACATCATATCCCGCAGCTTTACTCGACGTCGCGTCCGAATCACGTCTACGCTTGGTCAAGCGTTCATCGAATCGCGGAATCGCCGCCTCCACGCCCGCGATTGGCCACGATGTCGTCGGATCAATCGCCTTGGACGTCGTCGGTGCAAATCGCTGAACCGCTGCTAATAACGGCGCATGTTCCATCGGATACGGATCGAGAGACCCCGCCGCGGCAGCGCGCGCACTTTCTTCCAAAATTTTATGAAACGGTTGCGCGTCTGGCGTCGGCGGACTCGCGCTCATCACGCGAGACGACCGCGGTTGATTCCCCGCCAGTCTCCGCTCCACCATCGGCGGCGCTGGTTCGTCATCCAAATCTACGTCATGATTTTCATTCCCACCGCGAGCCACGGAGCCGTCAATCTGGAACCATCTCGCGCGACATTGCTGCGCCGTGCGTCCCGGCACCGACTCGCAAATCCTCGACCACTTTGGCCCGAGTTCGGCGTACAACGCGCGCAACGCCGCGTCCTCGCCCGCATCCCACGCGCCGCGCGTCACATTCGGATCTAAATGACGTCGCCAGCGTCCCATGCATTGTTGATCGGTGCGTCCACCCATACGTCGCGCGATTTCCGCCCAACGATGGCCGTATTGTTCTTGTAAACGTTTGAGCTACGCGCGCGAAACGAGACGCGTGAGTCTCCCGACAAGAAAAAAAATCACGCGAACGCCATCGTACACGCGCGCACCGTCGCAAATACGAGCACGTACACCACAACGACATCACGCGAACGCGCAAACGCGGCACCGCGCACGCATACGTACCTTGGCGTCCTCCTCCGCGCTCCACCGCTCGCGTCGAATATCCGGGTTGACTTTATGCCTCCACCGCTGCGCGCACTGCTGCCCCGAACGCGTGCCCATCACCTTGGCGATGTCGCTCCATCGATTGCCATGCGTGCGATTGAGGCGTAGGAGCTTTTCGTCTTCTTCCGCGGTCCACGGGGCGGTTTCGCGTGAGCTGTCCCGGGGCATGATTCGATCGATCGCGTGCGCTGCAAAACGCCGCTTCGTATTTCCGCGTCGGCGTCGTCGGCGTTCGTCGGCGTCGGCGGCGCTCGTCGGCGTCGGCGGCGTCGGCGGCGTTCGCGGCGGGCGCGGCGCGTGGTGATGTGCGCGGTGGTGGTTTTACGGCGCTCCGTCGGCGAACGCGGCGCGGGCGCGCGGGCGGGCGTGTGCGGCGTGTGTACGACGTTGACTGAGGAAAACGCAGCGTTGACTTTTTATTTTCAGTCAGTCGGCGGGCGGGCGCGGATGCTGTGGTGGTACAGATGGTTGATTCGCTTTGCAAGGGAATAGATGACTAGTGCGCGTTGAATGCGTCGAGGGACAGGATGAGGTCACGCGCGAGCGCGCCGTCGGTGACGGTGGCGGCGAGCTGACGGAGGATGGGGGCGAGGTCGAGGAGGATGGTGATTTCGCTCGGGGGCGTGGAGGCGCCGATGCTCATGGTGTTTCTCGCGCGACGGAGAAGTGTAGCGGCGATCCCGAGCGCGGGCTCCACAAATGGTCCGACGTTGTTTTGATGCGTGTACGAGAGCACGGCGGCGACTTTCTCTGGGGCTTTGTAGTCCCAGAGCGTGCGCGTGCTCAACGCCGTCGACCGAGCGAGCGTGAGACACAATCGAACGTTGTGCACGTTGTTATTGGTGTGATCAAGAGACAAAAACTCGAAGAACTGCGGCGCTAAACCGAGTGCAATGACTTCTCGGCATAACGCTGGTTCGATTTCGAGCGTTCCGCTCAAGAGCTTCAATGCGTACAACGGAATCGGATCTTCACTTTCAATCAAACTTGGGCACATGGGCAACAAGTCCTCCATGATGAGTGCATCAAGACGATGAGCGACAACTTCGCGGCGTAATCCACGCTCGACTGCAATGTCCAAATCTAGACGCAATGGTAGCAGGATATCGCAAATGAGCTTGAGTGCCAAAAAGCGTGTGTCGGCGCTCGTGCTGCTCGCCAACAAATCACACAATGCTGGTAAGAAGTGCACAGTGACGGCATCGACATTCAATAAAACCTCATCAGCGTATTGCGAACACGTTTCCAACAATGACAAAACACCGACACGAAGCTCATCGCGACCAGGGAAGTACTCTTCAGTCTCCGCAGCGTTCAGGTAACGTGCGACGTCGGCGAGAAATCGGTCGTCAAGCACCTTTGGTCTCATTGTGGATGATCCCAATAGATGCACCAACACCGGGAACAGCTTAAGCGCTGCTCCTGCATTCTCGTGATTCGCTTCTTCTTCTTTGCTCGTCATCAATCGTTCGACTTCTCCCAGGATGCCTCCATTGACGCGCGGCACAAGTGAAACAACGGTGATGACAAATGCGTCGTAACTTTCAGCCAAGTACTTATCCATATCCGTCGGTCGACGATCAATCATGGCTAGTACGCGCGCACCGCATGCAGCTAATAACCATTTCGGGTGCAGCCGGATGAGTAGAGCCATGCTTAGCAAAGCTTTCGCCTTAATCACGGTTGTTTGGCTTCGTTCAAACAACGATGTGAGCACTGGCAGTAATGTCTGCTCCTCCATCGTCGTGGCTATAGACCGTGATTCTTCGTGAATCAAGGCATAATTTAGAATGTTCAAGCCAGATTGCTGCACCTTAGCTTCCGAGTCTCGAAGCATACCGATCAAGCCATCTCTCGCGTTGACGTTGTCCACTTCGCCAACGAGCGGATGAAGAATATTGGCGTTGCATCTAATACTTCGCGACAATGCACTCGCTGCAGTACCTCTAATTTGATCGCCACTTTCCTTGTTCAAAACGATTGCAAAAAGTAAAATTGCCGTTCGACATTCGGTGAATGCGTCACTCCAAGACGCGCCTTCGTGCGAAACAATGTTTTCAATCGTCTTGCACGCATAGTGTTTTGTGATTTCATCTTCTTCATACTTGAGCGTGCGGATGAAGACCTCAATGACGCTATCGGTGACGCCCCAAACTTCAGCCGCATCTGGTCGTTGCTGCGTAGCGACGTAGAACAACAACTCTCCAAGCGTGGCCATAGCGCGTCGCCTGACGCGTTCATTTGTGTCACTCATCGTGTCCGCCAACACCTTGACCGCTTCACTCTTGGCTAATTCATCACCGATGTGCGTCGCATGTCGCATGAGCAAGCCCATGATGCTGCAAAGTCGAATTCTCAACGATGGCGCTTTACTGCTCCCAAGCACGCGCACAAACATTGACATTAAGGATGAGTTCACCAAGACATTGGCGCTCGATGTGTCGGAACAGAGCGTCTCAAAGTATGCCAACGTGTTCACCTTCTCCTGAATTGGAGAGGGATGAGCAACAGAGCGATAGACGCGAGTTAAAAATGCTTCCAATTCTGTCTGTGAAGTAGCGAGCATTTCGCTCACGCTTATTGCTTTGAACGGCAGCGTGTCTGGGTCGTGCGGCGCCTCTTGCACGACTTCAATGCGTCTATTCAAAATGATCGGACGCACAATCAAATCTGAAGAGTGCGTGCACAACTTCTCAAATCTACTGTAATCGATGCTTTTGATAACTTCCTTTCTCGCCGCCGCCGACGAAATCACCGTAGGTCGACGACTTTCTGGTCTCCCAACAAGCGCAGGAGTTTCCGCTGAGCGCAACGAAGATGACACATCGTCGCCAAAGTCTTCATCTGCCGTCTGCGCCGAACGTGACATCGACGTCGTCGCCACCGGAGATCGTGAATCGACTAGCATAGCATCTGCCGCAGGCGGTGTCAACACTACACGCGTATCGTCGGTTGTATGCTCCTCGTCCGCGTCCTCAAAAGACTCTGCTGGTTCAGTGAAATTCTCCGCCCGATTCTCGTCCCCAAATGATTCTCCACCACGACGTCTCGGTGGCGTTTTCGGCGCGGTTGGAATTATATTTTCTCCTAAAACCTCCATATCGTCCTCTTCGTCATCCCCGGTGGGTGTGGCAAAGTTCAACTCTGCGTCAGGATTCTCCAACTCGACATCCTCTGGCGCGTTTGCTTGCACGTTCTCTTTACCTTCAGGCGTAGCGCCATGCGGGCCGTACGTTCCGGCTTCTTCGCGCTCTAAGTTTGAACGAGCAATCCTGGATAAGCGCAAAACATTCACGCTGTCGCGCAAACTTTGAGTCAACGAAGGCATGAAAGACTTGCGAAGATCCGCCGCGCCGGCGGAACCAGAATCGCGCACGCTCCCCAACATCTTCAATCGCGCTGCGAGATCCTCGCTCTTTAGCTTTGCCGCCAAAGCGTCAAACGCGGCCTGCGGAGGTAGACGGAGCGATGATAATTGTCGCACATCGTCCTTATATTCTCCTCCGCGTTCGGTCCAAAACTCGTGATGAATCACTTGCTCCCACGTGAGACGAGCGTGAGGCCGTTTGATAAGAAGCCCAAAAACTAAACTCTTAAACGACGCACTACACGACGATGGCAGTGGCGATGGTTCGTGTTCTAAAATCTGTTCAATAAGTGACGTCAACGACGTGCTCGTGAACGGCGGCCGACCTGTGGCGCACTCGTACAACACGCATCCAAGCGCCCAAAGATCTGTCGCAAACGAATGCACGCCTTCGGGCGTGAACATTTCAGGCGCCATGTAGCACGGCGTACCTCGTCGCGAAAGTTGCGCAGGCGTACCATTCGCCGTTGCCACCGCGGTGATTTTGCGACTCAAACCAAATCCACACACCTTGATTCGACCCTCCTCATCGAGCAACATGTTACTCGGCTTCAAGTCGCAGTGAATCAGTCCTTTGCTGTGGATCTCACGCACCGCCACAAACATATCGCGCGCAAATGTCGTAATCGACGGCTCTGGGAGCTTCAAATCTTGTCTCAGTAGCAGTAGTAAATCTCCACCCACGCAATACTCTAAAATCACCCATAAATGATTCTGCGTCTCATACCAAGCTACAAATTTCAGCACGTTTTCGTGCGACAACGTTCGCAACACCGCAACCTCCTGCATCACCCGTTGTCTCTGCCCCTTCTCCACGCTCTTAATCGCATAATATTGAATCGATTTCTTTCGTCGACCTTTATACACCGTCGAATGCTTCCCCTTACCGATGGCTTCATAAATATGATATCTATCGAGCGACATCGCGCGCCTTGAGCTGTCGTCGGCGCTTTTAAAAACCGTACACGCGCGAAACTCCTACTTCCCAAACCGCTCCACCGTTCTCACACTCACGGCAAGTAAGTCGTAATACGCGCTCGTCGCACTCCGCAAGACTTTTAAGTCGTCAGATTCAAACGTCGCGACGACGTCGTACGTCGTTCCGTCCGTGGATGTCTCGACGCAGATCGTCTTCTGCACCTCGTCCTCGCGCAGCTCACGATCGACGCCAAGCGTGCGCGCCACCGCCTGTGCGTGATTCTCAACCGTAAATGGTACGACGATTCGCCTGTACAATGCGTCAACGCGATCGAATCGTCAGTCTACCACGTCCAACGCGCGCTCATCTTCGTCATCGTCGACACCATCATCTGAGCTCCGTGTCGTCAACTTTGACGCCCCGTAAGACGCGATCGCTCGCGCGCGAGCGCACGACGCGCGGGTGCCAACGCTTGATGCGATCACGCGCGACGCACTCACGTCGAATATTGTCGCTCGCCCGCCATCAACGGTCGCCTAATGCGGTTCGAGTGCGCTGATGCGCTCCTTCCCCTCCGACTTCACTGTGGTCCACGCGTTTGTTCACGACGCACGATGGCTGGGAACGAGCCCACGGGGATGTGGGACGCCCTGCTGCATTGGCTTCGGTCGTTATTCTTTGGACGCGAGATGGAGATTGTCGTCATTGGTGCGTTCGCGGTCGGATGAGGCGTGAGCTGCGCGCGAGTGTTGGCTGATGCGCTGCTCTGGATTAGGCTTGGATATATCGCGTACTGACTCGCTCCGTATCCGGATTTTTGGTCGCGTGCGCAGGGTTGCAGAACGCAGGGAAAACGTCATTCGTGGATGCGCTCGGTGGAGGGCAGTTTACGGAGGACATGATCCCTACTGTTGGGTTTAATATGCGAAAGCTCAAGCGCGACGGCGTCGGCGTGAAGACGTGGGACCTCGGTGGACAGGAGAGATTTCGAGGAACTTGGGAGCGATACTGTAGAGGTATGAATTGTGTGGTATTTGTTGTCGATGCTGCCGCGCCAGAGTTGTTTGAAAGTGCGAAGAATGAGTTACACGGATTGTTGAAGCGCGAGACGCTCAAGGAGATTCCGTTGTTGGTGTTGGGGAACAAGAGCGACGTTCCGGGGGCGGTGAAAGTGAATGAAGTCATCGAGGCGATGGAGCTGAAACGTGCCACGGGGCGAGAGGTGTGCTGTTACAACGTGAGTTGTAAGAACTCGACGAATATTGACGTGTGCTTGAAGTGGTTGATGTCGCACGCGCCGTGACGAGGCGAAACGCAAGACATAGCCGCTGGGTGAAAGTGTTTTTGTGAACAAATTTATTGTAATAGTATTGTAGATGCGACCCGCGCGCGCTATTCGTGTGCTATGCGACGTAAATACTCGACTTCGACCCGGAAAAGAGACCAGTGAAATCGTCGAGTAATCTCTGCCGCGGTGGCGAGCCACAGCACGCCGCTGTGGTGACGCAAGTGCGGCGCAAGCTTGTACGTCCAACTAATGCGTAGAAGAAGGTTGAGTAATATCGCTCGATAGTACACACCTGGGCTACCATAAATGCGCTTCTCGCGCAAACCAAAAGGGGTCTTCTCACCAGGACGACGCGTTGAACCGCCGAGCATTGACAAACTCCAGTCGTGCCTTATGTCCCAGTAAAAGCTAAAGCTAGTGTTGAATACGCAAAATCCAATCCACAATGGACGCCAAAAAGCCGTCCAATCTTCATGTTCGATCAAGTGACGCACGCCAGAGATGATGATCACTGGGAACGCGCTCATATACTTGATAGCGTTGTATATGCATTTTCTCTCGCGTGTATCTCTAAATTGTCTAAGGCACTGCAAGAGTCTAATAGTGGATGGAACAACCAACACGGCGGGAATGCGCCAACTTCGGTCACCACATCGACCATTACTTTTGTGAATTAACATTATTCCATGCCGCATACTACATCCGACGCGCTCCAAATCGCTCAACGATTTTGCAAGCGAACACAAGACGTCGGCAAAGAAAAAGTCTGCAAATCCAACCGGTCGTGAAAACGGCGTGAGACAGTGGTAAAGTAGTCGCCGACCGTACGCACGCATATGTCCACCAAATTTCTGATGATTTGGCCACATCCAAATCACTAATGGTAAAATATACGTCACGAGCAATATTGACGTCGCCGCAAAGGGTTCGTCCACGTCGTACGTCTTCAAGAAGAAAACCATCGACGTGAGTAAACCTAAAGCGCACATATACGCCACTCGATAGAACTGTTCTGCTAATTCCGTCTCCGTGTGCTCGACGCTAAAGCAAATCAGCGGCGACGGGGACAAGCGTAATCGATGCCACACGTTGACGTTGCGCGCCCACATCAAACACGCCAGCGTCGCCACAACTGGCGCTTGGTAATACACATTCAGCATGTGCTCGCGGCGTGCATCCAACCCCACGAACGCGATCTCATACACCAAAACCAGCATGCAGCATGCGCTCCATGTCACACCGACCGACTTTGCGACGGCTGACACCCGCGCCCGTCGCGCGCTCCGCTTCACGGCGCTCACATTCTCAGCATCCTCTCGCGCCGGCGCCGCCATCTTAGGTTTCATATCCGAACCGCGCGAGCGCGCAATCACCGACATCGTCATTGACATCGCTGTAGACTACTTTCACGCGACAACTGACGTATTGAACGTATCAAACCGCCTCGTAAAGTCCAAAGAAACTCTCGCTCTCTCGAATGCAAGCAAACAATCAATCAAAACCCACTCTTTCCGTCTCAATCTCTACTTCTTAAACTGTCCATCCTTAAAATCCT